>Ga0307422_1000537_pt1 | contig 21234 bp, 13 predicted proteins | sample SalMarWE160290MG_FD_202153 | JGI IMG/M metagenome (GOLD analysis project Ga0307422, IMG submission 202153) | Salt marsh sediment microbial communities from the Plum Island Ecosystem LTER, Massachusetts, United States - WE1602-90 | ecosystem: Environmental > Aquatic > Marine > Intertidal zone >...
TCCCATTTGTGAAAAATGGGTGAAGATAAGCATTGATAAGTGGTATGGTTTTCAACTGAAATTTGGTATGGTTTTCAACCGGTATATACATCTGTCCATAATGTCCGATATCTGCGTTGCTGCTCACATTTTAAATCCTCAAATACTTTAGTATTCTGCGGTTTAAAATGTTTTTCACAACGTTAATAATTTTTAAAGGTGTTCAAGAGCTCACTTTTAAAATGAGTTCAAGAGCTCACTTCGTTCGGTTCACGCGCCTTGATCTCGAACATTCTGAACAGACACATGACCAGTTAAACATTTTGCCAACTTTATTGACAAACACTATTTAGGGTTGTTCTACAGGCGCAGAGGATCTTTTCATAATCCCGGTACAGGAAAGGACAGGGTTTTGGTGTATTAATTACCATCCAGCATATATTTTCTTAATTTTTCGGTTTCCGGATTATTAAAAAGATCTTCAGGTTTGCCCTGTTCAATGATTTCGCCGTAATACATAAACACAACGTTATCCGCTAGCCTTACCGCCTGTCTGAGTACATGTGTAACTAAAATAATGGTATACTGCTTCTTTAAATCGCGGAACCGATTTTCAATGATTTTGCTTGATGTAGGGTCTAAGGATGATGTGGGTTCATCGGCCAGAATAATTCTGGGTTTAACAGCCAGCCCCCTTGCCAGGCAGAGCCTTTGTTGCTGTCCTATTGAAAGACTGGTTGCAGGGTCGTGAAGGCGGTCTTTTACTTCATTCCACAACCCTGTTTCGCGGAGATGTTTCTCCACACTATAATTAATCAGCTTTTTGTCCCGTATTCCTTTTAACTTAAGCCCATAGGCCACATTTTTAAATATTGATACCGGTAAGGGAAAAGGCCGTTGTGAAAGCAATCCCATTTTTTGTCGCAAGACAGGTAAATTTGTTGATGTGTTTAATATATCATCATCTTCTATATAAATATTACCGCTCACTTTTAATTCTTTATACAAATCAGTAAGCTTGTTCATGCATTTTAGCAGGGTGGTTTTTCCACAACCGGAAGGCCCCAAAAGAACAGTTATTTTGTTTTTGGGAATTTCAAGGTTAATATTTTTTATAATATGATGTTCACCTGCATGAACGTTCAGATTATGAACCTTAAGGATACTTGTATCTGAATTAACCTCAGTGTTTGCTTGTTCCATTGTTTCTATCATTGTATCACTCTTTTGCATATACATAATTGTCAGTTATTTAATATTAGATTTGGAATATCTTTTAGAAATTATACGGGCTCCCAGACTGATTATTAAAATAATAATTGTTAATATGGCAGCCGCGGCAAAAGCTCTTTCCCTGACTTCAGGGATGGGTGAACCAAGTTGGAAGAAAATGGCCAGTGGCAGCGTGGCAGCAGGTTCATCAAGGTTTACAGGGATCAAATCGGTATAACCTGCCGTAAAAAGCACTGAGGCAGCATCGCCAATTCCACGGCCAAATGCCAGAAGAACAGAAGTAATAAAACCCGGGAAGCCCTGTTTAAACAATATTTTAAAACCCGTTTCCGCTTTTGTCGACCCAAGAGCCAGGCCTGCTTCATGCAGCCCTATTGGGATGGTATTCAGCACTTCATCGAATGTACGCACAACAATTGGGGTTATGAGCAAAGCAACTGTAATGATCCCGGCCAAAAGTGAAGCATTCATGCCGAGATATAACATAAGAGTAAATCCAAATGCTCCATAGACAATGGATGGTATTCCCCAGAGTGCATCCAGAAAATAGCGTATAGTATTTTGGGTGCGTTTTTGTCTTATCAGGTGAACATTGATATATAAAGCAGCCGGCATCCCTATCAGAATAGCAATGAAAGTAGCTCCCAGGGCAATATACAATGAACCGATTATAGCATTTAGTACACCGCCTTCTCCCCCGTAATAATATCCGCCTTTTGGGGTTTTGAAAATCATTTCCCATGAAAGCGAATTGAAGCCTTTAAGGAAAATAATAACAATAATAAAAGCCAGTATGGCAATTAGTGAGTAAGCTGCAAAGCCTGATAAAAACTTAAACAGTTTTTCCTCTAATATTTTTCGTTGGTTCATCGTGCTCTTGTTTTATAAATAAAATATCTGAATATCAAGTTGATAATCAGGATTATTACAAGCAATAGCAACGCTGCAAACATCAGGGCAGAATCGTACATGGGGATTGAGAGCATTTCGCCATAGTTGTTTGCGATTAATGCAGGCAGCGGGTATCCTGCTTCAAACGGGTTGAATTTAGCCTGCACCATATTTCCCACCACCATCATTACGGCTATAGTTTCTCCAAATGCCTTGGCAATTCCCAAACCAAAAGCAGAGATTATTCCCGGATAACTTTTCCTGACCACAACATGTTTAACCGATTCCCAGGAAGTAGCCCCAAGTGAAAGGGATGCTTCTTTTAAACCAACGGGCACGGTTCTGAATACTTCAATAATCATGTTCAGGATATAGGGAATACACATCACGGCCAGAACAATTCCTCCTGCCATAATTGTATAACCTGATGATTTAGTATTTACTGCCGGTACCAGTAAATCTGAAACAAAAGGAACTATGACCAGTATTCCCCATACACCGTATATTACCGAGGGTAAACCGGCAAGTATATCAATTACCGGGTGCATAATTCTTATTAACCTGTTGGATGAAAATTCAGTGAGATATATTGCAGCCAACAAACATACCGGGGCAGAAAAAAGAAAAGCCAGCAATGTAACATACAGGGAACTGGCAATAAATGGCCAAAAACCGAACTTGCCTTCATGGGGTAACCATTCGGTTGTTGTAATGAGATTTAACAAAGATTGGTGTTCAAACAAAGGGGATGCCTTCAGGTACAGTCCAACCCCGATAAATAAAGGCAACAGAAGGATAATTACCAATGCGGTAACCATCCATGTGCCTGTAATTCTATCAAACAATATTCTTTTTAGTAACATACACTTCGTTCGGTTAAGCAGCAACGCGGATATCGGACATTATGGACATATACTATTTAAGTATTTCCAGATATTCTTCAATCTTATTCTGACCGATAGGGACATAACCCGCCTCCGTTACATATTTTTGTCCAGTGGTAAGTGTCCACCTAATAAAATCAAGTGTTGCCTGTTTTTCTGGTTTGCCTTTCGAAACGAAATAGAGTTCTCTGGCGGGTGGAGATGGATATATTCCATTTGCAATGGCTTCAAGAATTGCATCAAATGATTCATAAAAATCCTCTTCCGGGTCAATTATTCCGTTACCGTTTATATCTATTGGAATAACTTCCACACCGGGCCGCTTTTTACCTGTTTTTATGTCGTAAGCAAAAATGGTGTTATTAAAGGCAATTCCGGCAGGATCTTTAGCCATTGCTTCGGCCAGTCCAGGGTCGCCGTAAATACCTATACCTTTCAGATCTTCCTGCTTACCTCCCAGGTATTTTGCCCAGGTTCCGGCAGCACCACAAGCATCCGAGCGGGTATAAACCACAATTTCTTTTTTGTTATCAGTATTGAAAAGTTCATCCCAGTGAGTAATGCTACGCTCAATAAAAATAGTCGCGAATTCATCACGGGTAAGGCCTCTTTTTTTCAATTGGGATAAATAAAGGTTTTTTTCACTGATAGTTGGAACAACAGCATCTATGGTCAAACCGACCCACCAAACACCTTTGTCTTTTTCTTCCTGTGCAATTTCTCTCGAGAACATGCCCAGATCAACGGCACCTGCAAGTGCATCGGCCATTCCTTTACCTGCACCACCACCAGAAATGTTAAAACGTACTTCAGGATTTTCTTTTTTATATTCTTCACTCCATTTCACTACAAGCGGGTATAATGCGAAAGCCCCGGATAAACTGATGGTATTCTCTTTCTTTTTGTTGGATGCACATCCTGATAGAAAAAGGATCGTGATTAGACTGTAACTGATTAAAGTTTTCATAGTTTTTATTTATAAGTTTTTATTACTCTATTGGTTTAGTGTTTAAACAATGTTGGGGTAAGGGTAAGCTGAACATATATAAACTGCTGGTAACCGGCATTGGTTGATCCCTGGATAGTTTCAAGCGATTCGGCCGGCAAACAAAAGATGTATCCCGGTTCCAGTGTACCCCAATCGTTAAACTTATATTTAAGCACAAGGCTGTTTTCATAGCCCAGGTTTTTTTCTTCGGGTGTTGAGGGATTGGTTTGTGCCAGCAGAAAATAGTGGCTGGTATTGCGGATACGAATGGAATGTGATAATTTGTAATCAAGATAGAAGTAAATATCTGCTAATCCGCCCTGGTTTGTGTGAGATGAAAAATTCCTGAAATAGTCCATGTAACCATAGAACCTGTGCCTGGCACCATAAAGTATGTCAAACAGCTTTTCTTTACTTTGTTCCGTGCCGGTTTTGTTGTTGCCTGAAAGATATGTGACACCGATACCCGGTATAAAACTCCCGGTTTTATACCCGGCATCCATGGCAAATAAGAAGGCACTTACATCCTTATCTGCATTCGTTTTTCCATACTGGTAATAGGCTTCTCCCCAAATGTTTATTTTTTCGTTATTATAGATGGAATAAAACCCTGTAGTGTGTTTGAAGCGGAGGGTATTCGTACTATCGGTTTCGGTTATTCCCGAAGCCAGGTGTAATAATGAAAAGGAGAGATTATGGTTAAAATTAAGGTTTATCCATAAAAAATTAAGGTTTTTAATACGGTTTGAAGGGTAAAGGTTGTCCGATGATGCTTCAGCCAAATTGTTCCAGGTGCTTCCCATGTGAATATTCCAATTAGCTGCCTGCATTTTGAAAAGAACAGCATCATATGTTAGCCCGTTGTTATTCCAGTTACGTGCAGCTAAGAGGCGCTGGTTATCGTATTTAAGAACCTGGCGGCCTACCGATACCCATCCCAGGCTTCCAAGTTTTAGCTCTGCATATCCTTCAAAAAGTTCTAGTGAGGCATCATCGCCAAAAACACCGGTTGAACTCCTGATAGATTCATTGCCCCAAAGTCTTACATCCTGCGGGGTGAGTTTTAGTTTAAGGTTTTCGGTTTCGTAAATAAAGGATATGCGGGTACGCTGCCAGATCAATCCGGCCGGAGTTGAGCCTTCAGTGACAAGTGAACGATATCCATCGCGCAGTTCGAAGCGATCGCGTAATTCCGAATTTACTGTAAGCTGGGCATGTACATTTATGCAAATGCTTGTAAAAAGAGATGTAATCACTAATAGTTGCTTCATATTTATTAAATTTAAATATGAAACAAAATTAAGTGTGTTTAATGTGGTGTAAAACAGCTTAAAAACGTATATTTAATTTACGTGTTTGTTCGTATTAATACGCTTTTAGACGTAAGTCAGATTTCAATAATGCCATTTTTAACAGCATAAATTACCAGGCCTGGTGTATTCTTTGAATCGGTTTTGAAGAGTATATTTTCACGGTGTTTATCTACTGTACGTTTACTAATATGCAAAGCTTCCGCTATTTCGTTATTTGAGTATCCTTTACATATCAAATACAATACTTCCTTCTCTCTTTCCGAAAGATTGCCTGATGTTTGGCTTTGATTTTTCCGGCTCATGCTTTTTATAAATCCTGTAAGGATTTCCTGCGAAAAGTAATTATTCCCGGATATGACATGCTGAATGGCCTCTTCAACTTCTTTAATGCCGGAATTTTTTAGTATAAATCCTTTAGCGCCGGCTTCAATCATTTTTGTGTAATAATCTTCGTCGGCATACATTGACAGGGCTACAATATTGGTATCAGGAGAGTTATCCAGTATTTTAACAGTGGCCTCAATGCCATTCATCCGGGGCATTTCAATATCCATAAAAACTATGTCGGCTTTATTTCCATTATCAAAAAAGGCAACACAATCACTTCCGTTTTCAGCTTCATGAATCTCATTTATGTAAGGTAGGTTAATGAGAATTAGCTTCATCCCTTCCCTGAATAATCTATGGTCGTCTGCCAAAAGTATCGATAGTTTTTCCAATTTAGTTTATTTTGATATGAGATACTACCATTAAACCTTCACCCGGTTTTGTAAAAAAATCAAAAGTGCCATTCAATGATTTTATTCTTGAGCGGATATTCCAATATCCTAATCCTGTAAATTCTTCTTTTACCTGCTCTTCCTTAAAACCAATACCATCATCTATATATTTTAATGACAGGTAATGGTTATCTTTTATTAAATCAATGTAAATGTTATTGGCGTTTGCATGCGACAAAGTATTTGAAATCAGCTCACAAATAACTCTATACAATACCAGTTCAACGTTGAACGAGAACCTGGTGTTCTTAATATTTGAGTTAAAATGAATGGATGGGCTTTCGGCAATATTTAACTTATTGACAAATGATTTTACAGCTCTGTAAAGCCCGAAGTTTTTCAGTACATGCGGGCTTAATTTATTCGATATTTCTTTTAAGGTAGCTATGGACTCATCAATCAATTTATCGGCATTAGAAATTATTTTACTGTTATATGATTTATCAGTACCAACTACTGTGGATATTGCCATTTTTACAGCAGATAAGAGCGGGCCAAGTCCATCGTGCAGCTCCTTGGAGAAATGTTGCCGTTCCTTTTCTTCTGTTTTTAAAATAGCTAATAAAACCCTGCTTTCATTTTGCTTCCTCAAATGATCTATCTGTTTTTGTATATCAAAAATCCGCTTGATAAAAATCAAACTGATCAGCATTATAACAGATATCAATACCCCGGTCCAGCTGCTTAATAATCCGCTAACAATTTTACTGTCAGAATCATAAACCTGAAGTATTTCAAATACTCTTCTGATTGCCATTAAGAGAAAACCTCCGGAAATGAGCCACCACGCGATATTATTTCTTGTTCTCTTAATAAGTGATAATGCAATAACGGCTGTAATAAACTGCAAAACAACTGATAATATTAAGGCAATTTTTATGGGCATTTTAATTTTAAATTTAATAGAAATACTTCGGGAATAATTAAATTAATAAAAATTATTTTATCTGCCCTTCAGATATTTTTTGTGGCAACTATTTTAGTCTGTATTATTCATGCAGGTTGGAAACTAATATATTAATTTTAGATTGAAAATTTATTTATCATTGTTCAAAAGGGTTTTTGTTCTCAACACCCTAAAAATACTGATGTTTCAGTTATTTTTAGGTCAAAATCCCTTTTTTATGAATTATTCAGGCTAAGTTGGTTGAAAGTATAGAAGAAAGATATTAAATTATAGAAGTTGAAGGTGGATTTACAGAAATTTATGTCATTTTTTATGCTGTCGGCAAATGGAGGGCATATAGGGAAACTATTTTTTTGATTACAAAGAGAATTAGAATAGATTTGTTAATTTTTAATTGATAAAACAATTGACATTCTTTAAAAATAACCTATTAACCAAAGTTTTTTTAAAGGATCGCCAAGTTTTGTGAAGTTTTTCAACAGGAGATATGAAGACAGCTTAAATTACCGTATAAAGGTAGAATAAGTATAAAACTAAAGAGACCCCTGAGAATTAAATTCCAGGATCTCTTTACTACTAATAAAAATTGAAATATGAAAGGCAGTATATTAATTATAGTACTTTTTGTATTAAACTCTTTAATTTTATTTTCACAAAAAACGACAATCAATTCACCCAATCAGAAAGTGAGCGTGGCAATTTTCAATCAGCAAAATAATGATGTTGGTGATTGGTATTTAAAGGGAACTTATGTTAATAATGGCAAAGGCTGCGTGGCTATTCCTCAAATCAATTTGGGTTTGTTATTCAGTGATCAGGATTTTTCGAAAGACCTTAAATTGGTGAAAACTTGGAAACCGTTCCCGATAAATGAAAATCACACTGCTTTGCACGGCAAACGCTCACACTGTAGCAATTCTGCAAATGAAGTAACACTTTTGTTTGAAAATGCCAATAAAGCTAAAATAAACCTTATTATCAGGGCTTATAACGATGGTGTGGCTTTTCGCCACGGATTTCCCGATAAGGAAGGCTCCTTTATAGTTAAAGATGAACTTACATCATACAAAATTTCTTCTGATGGCAAAAGATGGATGGAAAAGTTCGACCTTTCAAGTGAAGTCTTGTACAGTTATATGGAAAATGATAGCGTTCAGCAAGAATGGGGATATCCTGCATTATTCAATACAAACAATCCGGATTGCTGGTATCTTATTCATGAGGCCGATGTTGATCGTAGCTATTGTGCTTCAAGGCTCAGTAATAATGTTGAAAAATCACAATATAAAATTACGTTCCCTGCATCATGGGAAGGTGAAGGTGAATTACAGCCAACAATCACCTTGCCATGGGAATCGCCCTGGAGGGTAATTATCTTAGGTAGTCTGGCTGATATTGTAGAATCTACACTTATTCAGAATGTTTCCATTCCCTCTTTAATAACAAAAACAGATTGGATTAAACCGGGTGTTGCTTCATGGAATTATTGGTCGAACAACCATGGTACAAAGGATTACAAGGTGGTATGTGAGTTTGCCGACTTGGCTGCCGAAATGAATTGGCCTTACACCCTGCTGGATTGGGAATGGGCCCAAATGGGCAATGGTGGAAAGCACGATAAAGATTTTGAAACAAAATATATAGCAATAGAAAAACCCTCAACGGTTGAGATTAAAATGCTTCGCCGTGGCGGTTTTGCGGCAAGTTTGAAACCTATTGAGTAGGATAGTATAAAATTTATAATTTAATAAATAGAGTCTGTTAATAAATATACTTTACTGATGAATCGAAGTACAAAACACAACCTAAAAAGGCAGCTGCCCTTTAATAGCAGAATTAGTTTTGCAAAGACAGGATTTTTCTTTCTGGTATTATCGATCAGCCTTGTCTCTTTTGCACAACCTAACAATGAGTGGAATAACCAACCTGATGTTTTTCAGGTGAACCGAATGGAAGCACACGCTACATTGATACCATACAATAGCGAAGAAAAAGCTTTAATAAGTGACTGGAAGCAATCAGAAAATTTCTTAACATTAAATGGTAACTGGAAGTTTAAGTTGGTCACAAAACCTTCATTAAGACCTACAGATTTTTATTCGGTTGGTTTTAATGACCAGTCTTGGGATACAATTACCGTACCGGGTAACTGGCAAACTCAGGGATTCGATTATCCTATTTATACAAATGTTATTTATCCATGGGCGGGTTACGAAAATATATCACCACCACAGGCGCCTACGGTTTATAATCCTGTAGGATCGTATAGAAGAACGTTTACATTGCCTGAGGGCTGGGAAACGCAACAAAATATAATTCATTTTGCGGGCGTTGAGTCGGCTTTTTACCTGTGGATAAATGGGAACTATGTTGGATACAGCGAAGATAGCTACACCCCAGCCGAATTCGACATAAGCCAATATTTACAAAGTGGTGAAAACACCATCGCGGTTCAGGTTTTCCGGTGGAGCGACGGAAGCTGGCTCGAAGATCAGGATTTCATCCGGCTGAGCGGAATTTTTAGAGATGTATACCTCTATAAGGTTCCTGATATTCATATCAGTGATCTTCACTATACTACCGATTTAGATGACACCTATACCAACTCACAATTTAATTTATCAGTTAAGCTAAACGCAAATTCAGAAAATCAGCCAAAAGGTTATGTTGTAAAAGCTCAACTTCATGATTCAAATAAACAATCGTTTGCATCTCTTTCGGATATACCTGTTCAATTCAATAATGGTCAAGCGACGATAAACTCTTCGATAGAGGTTTCCAATCCATTGAAATGGTCAGCTGAACATCCTAATTTATATACACTGGTGATTGCCCTTACTGATTCGTTAGACAATATATTGGAATACCAAAGCTGTAAAGTTGGCTTTCGGGAGTTCGAGATTATCAATGGTCAGGCAAGGCTAAACGGACAGCTTATTCTTTTCAAAGGGGTGAACAGGCATGAAAACGACCCTGTTGATGGCCGTGCAGTTAGCCTGGAAAGCATGATAGAGGATATAATAATCATGAAAAAGTTTAACATCAATGCGGTACGTACCAGTCATTACCCGAATAATACACTATGGTATGACCTCTGCGATAAATATGGATTATACGTAATTGACGAAACAAACCTCGAAACGCATGGCGTACGGGATAATATTCCTGCAAGTGAGCCTGAATGGACCGACAATTGTGTTGACCGTGCAAAAAGTATGGTTGAACGCGATAAAAACCATCCGTGTATACTAATGTGGTCTTTAGGGAATGAGGCAGGAAGCGGATCTAATTTTCAGGCCATGTACGATTGGATACATGCTAAAGACCCATCCAGACCGGTTCATTACGAAGGCAACAGCAATTATGCCGATGTTACCAGTTACATGTACCCTTCAGTTGAAGGTGTGCATAATTATGGTGCTTCAGGAAATTTTAAGCCGCTGGTGTTGTGCGAATATGCTCATGCCATGGGAAACAGTGTGGGTAACCTGTTTAAATACTGGGATGAGTTCGAAGCCTACCCAAATCTGATGGGTGGTTTCATTTGGGATTTTGTTGACCAAAGCCTGAAAAATGACGAAGGGTTTGCCTATGGTGGAGACTGGGGGGATAACCCCAACGACGGTAACTTCTGTGCCAACGGAATTATAAGCGCTGATCGTACACTTCAACCGGAAATATTTGAGGTGAAAAAGGTGTATCAAAACATAAAAATGAAAGCCGTTGATTTGATTGAAGGTGAAGTAGACATCAAAAACTGGAATTTATTTACCAATGTGAACGAATTTGAAGGCACCTGGCAAGTATTATCCGACACAAGCATTTTACAAAAAGGTACTTTTTCCGATGTTCAATTAGACATTGCTCCACAAGAAAATAAAACAGTTAGTATTCCTTTTGATTCGCCTGAAATAGAGGCAGGAATAAAGTACTGGCTCAACATTAGTTTTAAAACTAAAACAGAAAATTTGTGGTCGCAAGCCGGACACGAAGTTGCTGCAGCTCAGTTCAACCTGCCATATACAACACCCACGGTTACGTCAACTGATAATTATGGCACAGAAGAGCTGCAAACAACCTATGCCGATGACACGCTTACTATTGAAAATGCTAATCTTAGCATTACGATTAACCTTAATACCGGAATTATAAACAGTTATACCTACAACGAAGAACTGTTGATAAATCAAGGACCTGTTCTAAATTTTTGGCGTGCGCCGCTGGATAACGACCGGGGAAACAATATGCCATCGCGATGCAAAATGTGGGAGGATGCCAGTAAAGAACGTACCCTTGACACAGTATTTGTTGTTGATGATAATACGACCAATATACGGGTATATGCATTTTATTCCCTTCCTACCATGCCTGTTTCGAATGCCATTGTGGAATATGGAATACTTGCCAATGGAGAGATCCAGGTTTCTGAACGTTTTTACCCCGGTAGTAGTAATTTGCCACAAATTCCTCTTATTGGAAATGTATTAAAACTGCCGGGTGAGTTCGATCGATTTACCTGGTACGGAAAAGGTCCGCACGAAAATTATATCGACAGAATGTTATCGGCACGAACCGCGGTATATAGTAAAAAGGTTGACGATAATTTTTTCCCTTACATACGACCACAGGAAACCGGTAATTACACCGGAACATATTGGATGAAACTGTTGAATGCCGACGGCAATGGGATTTTGGTTGCCGGAGATGAATTTGAATTTAGTGCATTAAGATACAGCCCTTATGAACTAGCGAGAAAAGATCATCCCTATGAATTGATCAAAGATGAAAATACCATATTAAACATTAACCATAAACAAATGGGTGTGGGTGGTGATAATAGCTGGGGTGCATGGCCACATGATGAGTTTCTTATCTGGCCAGACAAAAACTATTCGTATAATTATCGCGTTATCCCAATTAGCGGAGCCATAAATGAAATGGAAATTGCCCGTAAGCAGTACACTGAAATAGAAGGTACATTTGTTCCCGACATAAAAGGGCTAACCGAAGAGGAAGCCAAGCAAGTAATATTGGAAAGTGGCTTTACTTTTGGGAAAATGACGGTTGGATATGGAAGTAATTATGAAGAAGGTCAGATAATTGCACAGCTACCTGGTGCAGGTGAAAACATGCCCGAAGGAACACCTATAAACTATACGGTTAGTGGCGGAAGTAATCTGGCGCTAAATAAACCTGCAACATGCAGTACCCAGGAAGATGCAAACCCGGTTGAACATGGTAACGATGGTGACTATTCCACACGTTGGTGTGCCTCAAATGGAAATAATAATCAATGGTGGAAAGTAGATTTGGGTGCTGTATACAACCTTACTTATTACCGGGTAACCTGGGAACATACAGAAGCTTATAAATTTATGATTGAAGTTTCCCCGGATAATGAAAACTGGACAGTTCAAATAGATAAACGGAATAATACAGTTGTTGATAATACACAAAAAGGTGCATTTTCAGCACAGAATGTAAGGTATGTTCGTATTACAGTTACCGAAAATCCATCGTGGTATTGGAGTAGTTTTTATGAGTTCGAGGTTTACGGATCAGAAGCTATAGCTGAATCTGTTCACAATTCAATAAATAATAAATATGGTTTAAATATTTATCCAAATCCGGTTACAGATAGAGCTACCATAGAGTATCATTTATCGTCTCCATCAGTTATTAACATGAGCCTGTATAATGTTAATGGGGGAAAAGAAGCTGTTTTGGCTAATGGATACCAGAACAGCGGTATACACAAGTTATTATTATATAACGTATATAATCCTGGTTTATATTTATTACGAATAATTGGTGAGGAAGGGTATGCCAATCAAACGATTGTAATGGGTAGAAACATAACAACAACCTCGATAATAAAAAATAAGGGAACCAGGAATAAATGAGAGTACTTTTATGGAATCCAATAAAGCTTATTAATTACTCAAAATAAAAAACGGAAATGTAATTGTATAGAATAGTGTTTACAATCATAAAATTTAAAATGTACGAAAGTCCGTGTCAAAGACAGTAATAACATAATCAAAATCGATAATTAATTGATTATTTATTTAAGGAATTAACAAATTAAAAAATGATTAAGATGAAGAAAAAAATTTATTTAACGGCCATTTTTTTGATGGTGCTGGCAATGGTTTATTTTGCCGGTGCTCAAAGCTCAGTTCAACAACGTCCCATCATTCAGACAAAATATACCGCGGATCCTGCTCCAATGGTGCATAACGACACGGTATTTCTTTATACAAGCCACGATGAAGATGATGCAATGGGCTTTAAAATGCACGATTGGTTGCTTTATACTTCAACCGATATGGTAAACTGGACCGAACACGGCGTAGTGGCATCATTAGATAATTTCGATTGGGTTCCCTATGACAATGGGGCCTGGGCAGTGCAATGCATTGAACGCAACGGAAAATTTTACCTCTATTGTCCCATGCCCGGAGGAGTTGGCATTGGCGTTTTGATAGCCGATAGTCCTTACGGACCTTTCAAGGATCCTATCGGAAAACCTTTGGTTAAAAACAGCCATCACGACATAGACCCCACCATATTGATTGATAATGACGGGCAGGCATACATGTACTGGGGAAACCCAAAAGTTTATCATGTAAAGCTGAATGAAGATATGATTTCCTATTCGGGTGAAATTATTCAGGAGCCTACAACCCCTGAAAATTACCAGGAAGGCCCCTGGGTTTGGAAGCGCAACGGTCATTATTATTTGGCCTACGCCTCCACTTGTTGTCCGGAAGGAATTGGATATGCCATGAGCGACTCCCCGACAGGGCCCTGGGAATACAAAGGTATGATTGTCGATGCATCGGGAAAAACCAGGGGCAATCACCCGGGTATTATTGAATACAAGGGAAAGTCGTATTGTTTCGGGCACAGTTATGACCTGCTGAAAAGAACCACACCAAAATTTTATGAACGCCGCTCTATAGATATGGATGAAATGGTATACTATTCCGATGGTACCATCAAAAACCGGCATTACTGGTCGGTGGAAGGACCTGAACAAGTGGAGCCCCTGAATCCTTTCAATCGTGTTGAAGCCGAAACAATGGTCTGGAGCGAAGGAGTCAAGACCCGATTTGAAACAGAGTGGGAAGGCGATTTCGATTGGGACAGAGGAAAAAAAATCGCCGACCGTTTATTTGTTACTGACATAAATCATGGCGATTACATAAAAGTCAGGGGCGTTAATTTTTCTGATGGTGCTGAATCAGTTGAAGTGAGTGTTTCCCCGATTTACGGAGGCAAAATTGAGATACGGGCCGATAAAATTAACGGACCGGTCATTGCAACGGTGGATGTAAATACCACACGCGAGGAAGGTATTTGGAGTACATTTACCGCACCTGTCAACGACATCAAAGGAGTTCATGATGTGTATTTTGTATTTAAGGGAGAAAAAGACTTGTTTTATTTTGACTGGTGGAAATTTAGATAATTAAATAATTGATATGATGAAAATAAAACCACTCTAATTTGTCGGTCTTTTTGAGAGTTAAATCGCACTTTTCATTTTTTGTCGGGGTGGGGAGATTACCTTTGGTGATCTCTTTGGGTTAGTGATCAAAAGAAAAAGCCTTATCGCTTCGCTCTATTGTTCTTTTTATATATAAAAAGCTCAAGCAAGCTTGGCTTTTCATATATAAAAAGCCCAACACTTACGTGTAAGGCTTTTTCTTTTGTCGGGGTGGGGAGATTACCTTCGGTGATCTCTTTTTGGGGGTGACTAAAAAAATGAAAAGCCTGAATTGCTCCGCTTCTATTGTCCTTTTTTCCATCCTCAAAAGCTCAAGCCGGGGCTTGGCTTTTGTGTATGCAAAAAAGGCCAACACTTACGTGTAAGGCTTTTCATTTTTTTGTCGGGGTGGGGAGATTACCTTTGGTGATCTCTTTGGGTTAGTGATCAAAAGAAAAAGCCTTATCGCTTCGCTCTATTGTTCTTTTTATATATAAAAAGCTCAAGCAAGCTTGGCTTTTCATATATAAAAAGCCCAACACTTACGTGTAAGGCTTTTTCTTTTGTCGGGGTGGGGAGATTCGAACTCCCGACCTCGTCGTCCCGAACGACGCGCGCTAACCGGGCTGCGCTACACCCCGCCTACGAAATGTAATTGAATTTCCGAATGGAACACAAAAATAAGACTAATATTTATAACAGGAAAGAGTTAACTGGATAATTGGATAAATTTTACCTGGGATCTAAGTTGGATCCGGCCGGCGCTTCAATATTATTCCTCCCTTTGGTCGTCGTGAGCTTGTCGGTCGATAGCCTCCTCGGTTCGAATTACCAAGCTTGTCGCCTCAAACGGCTTGCGCTAACCGGGCTGCGCTACATTCCGGGTATTGGTGTGATAATTTTTTTGTGCGGACAAATCATCAAAAACCATTTCGATTTGTTTAACCGGTAGCTTTATTAACGTGATCAGTTGTGAGAAAATATCATATCAATAATATCGATTGCGCATCATGTGCTGCAAAGCTTGAAAGAAACCTGAATAAGCTTGAGGAGGTAAGGTTCGTAAATATAAACTATGCCGGTTCGACAATGACAGTCGATACAAATGATCCTGAAAAAGTAAAAAATAAAATCAAAGAACTGGAGCCGGAGGCTGAAATAAGCCGGTATTCACAAAAGGAGAGAATTGTTTCCATAAACGAACTGGCAGAGAACAAGGGAAATATTATCCAGGTATTATCTGCTGCTTTTCTTCTTGGCGCGGGGATTCTTTTCAAGGATGAGCTTAAAGGTATGCTCTATAACATACCCGAATATGTAATTTTCATTACTGCATATCTGGTTGCCGGATGGAAGGTTATTTCCAGGGCGATAAGAAATATTTTCAGGGGACGGATATTTGATGAGAATTTTCTGATGACCATCGCCACTCTTGGAGCATTTGCTATTAATGAGATGGCTGAAGCAATTACTGTTATGTTATTTTATGTGGTCGGTGAACTTTTCCAGGATATTGCCGTCAGCAGATCGCGAAGATCAATCCGGTCATTGCTTCAGATAAAGCCCGGTTTTGCTAACCTGAGGTCAGGTAAGAAAGTTATCAGGGTATCCCCTGGCGACGTGCAGATTGGTGATACGGTAATAGTCAGGCCAGGTGAAAAAGTACCTCTTGATGGTACTGTAACTAAAGGAGAATCCTTCTTAGACAGTGCTGCACTTACCGGAGAAAGTGTTCCCCGTAAAGTAAGGCCGGGAGGAGACGTGCTGGCAGGTATGATCAATCAGTCCGGGTTATTAAACATAATGGTAAAAAAGAAATTCGGGGATTCTTCCATATCCAGGATACTTGAGCTTACAGAACATGCCACATCTCAAAAGGCGGAGACGGAAAAGTTTATCACAAGCTTTGCCAGGTACTATACTCCATTTGTAGTGTCAGGTGCTGTTCTGCTGGCTGTTATACCGTCACTGCTGATCCCGGGAGCACAATTCAGTGACTGGTTATACCGGGCGCTGGTCGTGTTGGTCATCTCCTGTCCCTGCGCGCTGGTCCTTAGCATACCACTCGGGTATTTCGGTGGTGTGGGCCTTGCCTCGCGCAAAGGAATACTTGTAAAAGGATCTGATTTCCTTGATTCACTGACGAGGGTAAAAGCAATGGTTTTTGACAAGACGGGAACACTGACCAAAGGAATTTTCAGCGTTGAAGGGATCTATCCTGCAAACGGTTTCCAAAAGGAAAAAATCCTTGAATATGCTGCATACGCCGAAGCTAATTCAACGCACCCTGTTGCCCGGTCAATAATGGAATATTTTGATAAAACAATAAAAAACAGCAGGATCAAAAAAGCGGATGAACTACCAGGAAAAGGCATCAAAGCTGTAATAGATAACAGGACTGTTCTTGCCGGCAATACTAAATTGCTAAATAGTAAAGATATAGGCCTGCAGACTAATCCGGGGAAGGGGACTTTTGTTCATATTGCAATTGATCAGGTTTATGCAGGATATATTGTAATTTCGGACCAGATGAAGGAGGATGCCGCTTATGTGATCAGTCAGCTTAAAGAAAAAAATATAAAAACGGTTATGCTCACAGGGGATACCATAACTTCAGCAAAATTTTTTGCGAATGAATTGGAAATGGATGATTATTACGCTGAATTATTGCCGGAAGATAAGTTAAGTCATATTGAAAAACTAATCCTGGAAAATAAAGAAGGTAAGGTAGTATTTGTCGGCGACGGGATCAATGATGCTCCTGTCATTGCCCGTTCCGATATTGGCATTGCAATGGGAGCACTTGGTTCAGATGCTGCCATTGAGATTGCCGATGTGGTACTGATGACCGATTCGCCTGCTAAAGTCATTGAAGCTATGGATATAGCAAAAAAAACCCGTAACATTGTGTGGCAGAATATAGTTTTTGCATTGGGCGTCAAATTTATTTTTATCATTCTGGGTATTATCGGAATAGCCAACATGTGGGAAGCGGTGTTTGCAGATATGGGCGTGGCTTTATTAGCGGTGTTTAATGCGGTGAGAATATTGAAAGCTAAATGAAAGAGGCTGACAAGTGCCCGACTTTTTTATGCTATTAAGGAATACTGTTTATTCCTTGAGGAATTTACACGTTGCCGGTTTATTATTTAGAGTCCGTCTATAAAGTTGGCAAAATGTTTAACCGAACATGTGTCTGTTCAGAAAGTTCCATTTGCAAGGCTCGCGCGGTCCGAAAACGCGGAGTTTACTAGTCGTAAACGAGCAATTTTCGGACAAGCGTAACGCGGCAAATGGGACTTTATGGACAGGCACTATTTAGAGTTTGTCTATAAAGTCCTAGTGTTTGTTCAGAATGTTCGAGATCAAGGCACGTGAACATTTTAAACCGGAGAATACTAAAGTATTTGAGGATTTAAAATGTGAGCAGCAACGCGGATATCGGACATTATGGACAGACACTATTTAGAGTCTGCTGAAAAAGTCTGTAGTGCATCAGATACAAGGCGGCAAAGCGAAGCTGTATAAGAATACCGCGAGCTGCAGGCAACGCTGTAGATGATGTGCTACAGGCTAACGAAATATTATCCTTAATAAGTGCAAAAGATTTTATTAATATGAGTTAAAACACTTGCACCTGACAAACAATTAGTTGCTGTATTATGCTGACTATTAATCTATTTCATGTTTTCAACAAGCCCTGTTTAACTATTTGATTATTGGGGGGAAGCCCTGAAAATTATTATCTTCAAGGCGTCGATGGAGAAACAAGCCCATCGCTCATTAAAATGTTTAATACATCGTAGAAATAGTAAAAATTATGGAGAAACGCTGAAGGCCGCCCTTTAGCGGTTAGAAGATTAATAATCAGATTATCAGTTCTTTATAAGAACAAAACAAAAAAGTTCTTTAATAAGGCTGAAAAATATTCAAAAGGGATATTCATCGGCAGGGGAAGGAATATTGAAATAATATGCGAATCTCGGCATGATTTGGGATGCTTATATATGCTTGATTTACATTCTGACCAATAGGTATTTTTGTAAGAACCGGAATGGGTACTTCCCAATGGAACCGGCAGCCGCTACAGGCTTGCTAAAAAGGGAAAACCCAACCAACCATCGTTCAGGCATAGTAGCGAATGACGATACCGCCAAATGCAGTAATGAAAAATAAAAGATTTATAATCAAAGTGTTATGGGTGTTAATAAAATAATGTGTAAATAAAAAACTAAGTGATATGGCGGTGAAATATATGATCTCCAAACCGGCTGAAGGGACAAATATGTATATGAACAGAGAATTAATAAAAGAGTACAGGAAAAAAACGAAAAATTTTCGTGATTGAATTTTTTTAATGGCATATTTTTTTATCATGAAAAAGCTGGAAAGCATTAGGATGATGCCAAGAAAAACATAGAATGACAAAACATATTCACTGACCCGAAAGGTAGCAGAAGGTTTGTATACCTGGGATGTAATGTCAGAAAATACCAGGGAGGGGTCTTTTCCTGAAATATAATACATTGAAACAAGAAAGATATAAGGTAGCAGGGCACCAAAAATGGTAAATACCCATTCTCTCCACACGAAAGGCCTGAACAATATTAATGAGATCCATAATAAGGGAAGGAAAAAAAAGGTATTAAAGTAGAATAAACTTCCGGTTGATAACAGGATGGCAGCATCAAAATAATGAAATGCCGGCTCGTCCTCCTCATAGGATGCAAAGATCCTGATAATAGCAAAAACAAACAATAACAGTGAGATCAGAACAGGTGTGGGCCTTTGCAGGGGAAATAATGAGGAGACAATTACCAGAAAAAAGAGAGCAGGAAGTTGTGTGCGGGTATTAATAAAAAAGAACAGGATATTCAGTCTGATAAGTAAAAGAGAGAGGATAACAAGCAGCAGGAAAGAACAAATCTGATAAAATATTTTATGAGAAAAAAGTTCGGGTTGCAAAACCCGGTAAAGAAACCCCGGGTAATAATCGAACTGAAAGGTAGTCCATGGTTTACCGGTAAAAGACGGAAACCACATGACAAGTGCTAACAGCAGGATTATCAGGTAAACAAGTGAATCTCCGCGTTTGAAAAGTTTGATCAGCATGGCTTTTCACGATCACCGGAATTCCGGGATAACAAATACTTGAATAAATATTATAAAAATAAGGAAACGGTCCTTATCCAGGTTTTATTTTTTTCCGGTAAGCCCGGTAATCCGGCATTTCAATATTTCATTATTTATATTGACTAATAATTTATTCTGTATTATTGGCTTCGCCGGGCTAAAGGTTCAAAAAATGAATGAGAATTATGTAGTGTGTTAGCTTTACGAGTATATAATACAGCTTATAAAAGTGCTTCCAGTTTTTTTACAATACTTGCTTTGGGAACGGCTCCTACCTGTTTATCGGCTATTTCACCGTTTTTAAAGAATAAAACCGTTGGGATGTTTCGTATCCCGTATTTGCCGGGTATATCCGGATTGCTGTCGACATCCAGTTTTCCGGCAACTATTTTATCTTTGTATTCCTCGGAGATCTCATTTATTATTGGACCTATAATCCGGCACGGCCCGCACCATTCGGCCCAAAGATCAATTATTACAGGCTTGTCCGATTGCAATACCATTTCATCAAAATTGCCGTCTGTAATTTCTACTGTCATATTATCGTACTTTAAATGAATAATTCAGATTAATTTTGGTTTTAAAAGATCAACAAAAATAACAAATTAAATTAATAAAAGTTTCAGGTCTGAAGACCGGCGATAGCAAACTTATGTTCCGGGTAAAGAAATTTTTCAGGATCATCTCAGCTTCTCAATTCTTTAACCTGCCCATGCCTGATGACTTTGGGTCAGGAACAGGCAATAATAAATATTATATTCTTCAGCCGGTCAACTTCCCGGGCAATGAACTTCTTATTACAATCAATTTACTTTAAATTCAAGTTCCGGTGTGTTTTCAAGAAAATGAATGAGCCGGTCAGAAAGATTAACTCTGTGATTGCGTGAAAACATCTTAATACCAAGTCCTTCCGGTTCATCAACAATATAGAATTTCAGATCAGTCTTCCCCCCGTTTTCGGGAAGAACCTGCTGAAGGTTTTGGATCAGTTCATCTGTAAGGTTATCCAGCGACATCCTGATGCTCAGGCTCCTGATCATCTCTTCTTTTACATTTGCCAGCATTGTAATGCTTTTTAGCTTGAATTCCAGCTCGGTACTGTCTTTTGGCCATGTGCGTTCCTGAACCGTGCCTTTTAAAAATAATGAATACCCGGGAAACATGAAATTACGGTAAGTTTCATAATCCTTTCCGAATAAATTTATTCTGTATGAATCCGTATAATCTTCCAGTACCATTATACCGTAAGGGTTTCCTTTTTTTGATATGGAATGATCAGCCCGGATAACTATACCAGCCAGTATAACATCTTTACCTTTCAGAGAAGACAGGTTTTTTAACTCTGAAAGTGTGGTATTGCAAAAAGAATTTATCTCAAGTTTGAAATTATCAAGGGGATGAGCCGAGAGGTAAATCCCGATCACTTCTTTCTCCTTATTGAGTTTGGCCAGATGGGGCCATTCCTCTTTATCGGCCGGAACGGGTCTGGCAATCTCAATGTCAACGATATCCCCGAATAGGGTAGGGGCAGCATTACATTCACCCTGCATTTTACTACCATATTTTATCAGTTTTTCAAGAAAGCTTTCCTCTTTGTCATTATCTTCAAAATACTGATGGCGTTTAATATCCGGG
>Ga0307422_1000538_pt1 | contig 21215 bp, 18 predicted proteins | sample SalMarWE160290MG_FD_202153 | JGI IMG/M metagenome (GOLD analysis project Ga0307422, IMG submission 202153) | Salt marsh sediment microbial communities from the Plum Island Ecosystem LTER, Massachusetts, United States - WE1602-90 | ecosystem: Environmental > Aquatic > Marine > Intertidal zone >...
TGATAACGGGGTCCCCATCGACGGGATAGGCTGCCAGGGCCACCTTTCCATGCGAACCACCATGACCACCCCGGCCGAAAAAGTCCAATCCAACCTCGATCAACTGGCTCAGTTCGGATTACCCGTAAAAATCACCGAAGCTCTTTTCGCCTACGCAGATAAACAGGTTCAGGTCAACGAATTAAACAAACTGTTGCCCCTCTACTTTGCCCATCCGGCCGTACATGCCGTTGTAATGTGGGGATTCTGGGCCGGTTCACACTGGCAACCCCATTGCGCTATGTGGAAGGAAGACTGGTCACCCCGTCCCCAGGTAAAAGCATATCGTAACCTGGTTTTTAATGAATGGTGGACCCGTGAAGAAAAAAAAATTGGACCGGACGGAATCGTGAAAATCCGTGCCTTCTACGGAAAGTATGAGATCACCTGCAATAACCAAACAAAAACCGTTGACCTGACCAAACAAAACGGATCAACAGAAGTGTTTTTTTAAGGCACAATTTTTGCGGTGAGTAATATGACTTACAACAAATGATTCCCTTACGTTGAGGTTCATAGTGCTATACTATGGTTTCCCAATTATTTACGTCAGGTAAATAATAAGGTTCAAAGGAGATGGTTTTTCCATCTCCTTTCGTATTTTTGAAGAAATACAAACCTGGTGAAATTTAAGCAAACATGAAACGAATAGGATTTCTTCTTTTGTTGTTTGGAAGCGTACCCCTTTTTGCACAGGATCTAAACATCGCTTCTTTTAACATCCGTCTGAATACTCCCGCCGATGGAATCAATGCCTGGCCTAACCGAACAGATGACGTTACCGGACTGTTGCGATTCCATGAGGTTGATCTCTTTGGTTTACAGGAAGTTCTTTATGGACAAATGAAAGACATTCAACGAGCCCTGCCACAGTTTGGCTGGATGGGAACCGGCCGCGACGACGGCCACGAAAAAGGAGAATTCTGTCCCCTGTTCTATGACAAGAACAAATTAACCCTTATTGAAAAGGGACAGTTCTGGCTCTCGGAAACACCTGAAAAACCAGGACCTGGGTGGGATGCTGCCTGTAACCGTGTGTGTACATGGGGAAAGTTTCTACAGAAAGAAACCGGAAAACAATTCTATGTTTTTAATACCCACTTCGACCACATGGGAGATACAGCACGGGCAAACTCCGCAGTCCTTATCTGTGATTCTGTTGCTGCCAAGAACCAAGATAAAAACCTTCCCGTAATTCTTACCGGTGATTTTAACCTGACGCCGGATACACAACCTATATCCCTCATTAAAAAAGAATTCAACGACAGCCGGGATGTCTCGGTTGAACCTCCTTACGGACCCTACGGAACCTATAACGGGTTTGATCACAACAGCCCTCTTGACCGGAGAATCGATTATATCTTTGTAAATAAAAAAGTAAGTGTCCTGAAATATGCCGTCCTTAGCGATTCAAAAGACAACCGCTACCCGTCAGACCACTTGCCGGTATTTGTGAAAATCCTCCTTCATTAATCTGCATTCCAACCATTCCCTGAATGCAGCACGCACCATCACGGTTTTGCATGTCCGGATCAGAATCAGGATTTTTCATCTTATTTCACATAAAAATCCAGCAGTTTCTGTTCCTCGAGGTACCCTTCCAGGTGATCGTTCCTTTTTACCGGGCCGGTGCCTGCCGGAGTACCTGTATAAATCAAATCCCCCATCTTTACCATGAAATATTTCGATAGGTGCGAAATGAGTTCATCAACAGGAAAGATCATCCGGGAAGAATCCCCCTGCTGCACTGTTTTTCCGTTGATATCGAGACGAAATTTTATACCGTTCAGATCCCTGAATTGATCCTTAGGGATGAATGTATTTGCCAGAACAGCCGATTTATCAAATCCTTTTGCAATTTCCCAGGGCAATCCTTTTTTTCTCAGTTGATCCTGAAGATCCCGTGCTGTGAAATCGATGCCCAGGCCAATTTCCTGATAATACCGGTGGGCAAATCTTTTTTCAATATGCCGTCCTACCCGGTTTATTTTAACTACCAGTTCAATTTCGTAATGGATGTTTTTTGAAAATTCAGGGATATAGAAGGTTTCGTTATTGCGAAGCAGGGCAGAATCGGGTTTCATAAAGATCACAGGTTCCTCCGGCACTTCGTTGTTCAGTTCACGGGCATGCGCCACATAATTTCTGCCAATACAGATTATCTTCATAGAAATTTGTCCTTTATCTCCTCCCTTTCCTCAAAGCCAGTCTTTGTTCACTTATCCTTCATTCTTAATTTGATGTGGGTAAGTACTTTTTTGGTATAGAGGGGAAACTCACTGTTCATAATCCATCCAAAATACCCCGGTTGTTCTTCCAACACTTTTTCTACGGGAACTCCTTTGTTTTTACCGAAATTAAACACTTCCACACCGTTTTCATCGTAAACGATCCTACCCACAAAATCCACATTGCGGTTATAGGATGAAAATTCACTGAGTTGATCTACATCGTTGACAACCGGTGCCGTTTTATTGCCGTTAGGGTCTTCATAGATTGAATCTTTGTACCTGTCAAGCTGGGCCTGCATTACTTCATAGGTTGCCCGGGTATCAGCCATGGCGCTATGGGCATCTATCAGCTCCTTCTTACAGTAGAATTTGAAGGCTGCTTTAAGGGTTCTTTTCTCCATTTTATGAAAAATCGCCTGTACATCGATGCATTTTTTCTTTTTCAGGTCAATATCAATTCCAGCTCTTTCAAATTCTTCAGCTAACAGGGGAATATCAAACCGGTTGGAATTAAATCCTGCCAGGTCACAACCTTCGATAAACTGCGCCAGTGATTTTGCAACTTCTTTAAAGGTTGGTTCCCCTTTCACATCGTCATCGGTAATTCCATGGATGCGTGAAGCCTCTGCTGAAATGGATATTTCCGGATTGATCCTCAGAAGAATCTCCTCTTCGGTCCCGTCAACATGTATTTTTAAAAGGGCTATTTCAACAATGCGGTCGGTAACAATGTTTATTCCGGTTGTTTCAAGATCCAGGAAGACCAGTGGATTTTTTAGGTTTAATTTCATCTGATTATAAATGTTTAATTTTGCCGGACTTCTCTTTTCCTGTTGCCCAATAAAAAAAAAGGGTATCTCTGAAACCAATAGGCAAAGACACTGTTTTTGAATCTTTATGGAATCAGAGATGCCCTATATCCAGAAAAAAATTCTATGCGTTTATCATCATGGGCATTAACAACATCAAAACATCCTCATCTTCATTTTCAGTCTGATCCGGAAGAATCAGTCCGGCCCGCGTCGGGTCACTCAATTCGACCTTAATATCAGAGGAGGAGATATTGGAGAGAATCTCCATAAGGAAAGTCGCTTTAAAGCCAATTTCCATGGCCTCTCCTTCGTAATGGCAATTTAACCTTTCAACAGCTGAGATGGAAAAATCAATATCCTGTGCGGAAACCACGACCTGATTTCCCTCAAGGTTGAGTTTTATCAGGTTGCTTGCCTGATTTGAAAACACAGAAACACGCCGTATGGTATTGTAAAATGCCAGTCTGTCGATAGACATTACATTCGTATTGTTGGTGGGTATTACGGAATTATAACTCGGATAATTCCCTTCCACCAGGCGACAGATCAGTTTGTAATTATCTAAAATAAAAAATGCGTTTTTATCATCAAACTCCAGTTTGACGTCTGCCTCTTCTCTGGGCAACAGCCCTTTTAGAAGGCTTGCAGGTTTTTTAGGCAGGATAAAAGAAGATTCAATTTCTGCTTTTGCATCAAGCCTGCGATAGCGCACCAGTTTGTGGGCATCGGAAGCTACAAAACTTATGTAATCATTTGTCAATTCAACGAAAATACCGTTCATTACAGGGCGTAATTCATCATCGGCAGTTGCAAACAGTGATTTTTCAATTCCATTAAGCAGGATATCATGTCCCACCGTGATGGAAGAAGCAGCGTCTTTTTCCAGTTGAGGAAATTCCGGAAAGTCTTCACCATTCTGCCCTGCGATGGTAAACTTTCCGTTGTCAGAAAAAATCTCAATGCCCGACGAAGAGGTATCGATCTGAAAAGTAAGCGGTTGTTCCGGAAATTCCTTCAGGGTATCGGTGAGCAACCGGGCTGGAACGGCTACAACTCCTTCTCCTTCAATATTATCAAGCTCAATATGGGTGATCAGTGTCGATTCAAGGTCAGAAGCAGTAATAGCCAGCTCAGCGTCTTCGATACGAAAAAGGAAATTATCCAGAATCGGCATGGTACTCTTGCTACTTATAACCTTGCTGATAGCGGTTAAATGATTGAGCAGTTTGGTACTTGAAACAACAAATTTCATTGGCGTATAGATTAATTTTATGATTCAGAAAACGTTGGGTGTACCTGTTATGCAGAATAAACAACAAAAATGCTGTTTTCTTCGGTTTAACATCCCTGGTTTGCAAAATACAAACACACGAATATACAAACTTTACCTTTATTTACCTATTGAAACAACGGCGATTTTTTTTCGCCCCTCAGGAACGGCCAACTCTTCTTCTTCGCAGGATATTATAAAGTACCCCGGATAATAAAACCCAAAAGGGCGGTACAAGCAGGTTCACCTGTTGCCAGAACCTTTTTTCTTCCCGGATCTTCACCTTATCCAGGAGCCGGAGTTTAACCGTCCGGTTTCGCAGTTGCATGATTCCCCGGGAATCACTCAGGTAGTATATTGCGTTGGTTATAAACTCTTTGTTTCCGAATGTATACCCTGAAATGCGGTCGTACCCCAGGGGGTGTATTGCCGGTTGCCCTGAACGGTAATCCACGGTATTTGCTATCAGGCTGGCATCGGAAAAAACAATCATTTTTGTAAACGGGCTTTCAGAACGAACCGGGTTCCCTGAAGGGTTCAATTCATCCACCATCCGGTTTTTAAAAACCGAGGCAAATGTTCCCTCCAGCAACACTCCGGTGGAAATAAACGATTCGTTAAAGAGCCTTCTGTCGGGAGGCATATTGATCATTTCAAGGCTTACCTCAGCAGGGGTTTCTATGCGCCGCGAATCCGGAGAAGTTGTCAGAATGACCGATTTCCCGATATTCCCAGCACCCAGGGTATCGATGGAAGAGACAAATTCAGCCATGACCTGGTTCAGGTTTCTGCCGATTTCATGGTTGTCGCTGGGTGTGAGCAAGGGAGAATAGTACCAGGGCTGTGTAGTGAACCGGGGCGGATTTCCCGGTAACGCAGTATTCACCCGCAACATGGAACAGGTAACATCCTGAAGGAGGTCGTAATTCAAGCGCACACCATAGCGGAATAGTTGGTCGTCCAGGTTAAGATTCCGGGGAAAAGCAACCGTCCTGTACTCATTTTGCAGGCTGTCGAGGCTGACCTGAACCGGATCAACCAGCCACATCACCCTGCCTCCCTGCATGATGTACTGGTCAATAGCAAATTTATCCCTTTCGGAAAAGGGCCGTACAGGGCCGGCAATGATCAGAATATGGAAATTTTCCGGACTAAAAGCAAGGTCCCGGGCCATTATCCGGGTCACATCATATTCCATCGCAAGGGAAGTGCTGATATCCCCGACCTCGTACCGGTTCAACTCACCATGCCCTTCAAGGAAAGCTAGTATCGGCTTCTCCTGAACCAGTAGCTTCCTGAACGCATGGATAAACGCAAATTCAATATTTTCAATGGAATGGTTCAAGTTCACCTCCCCGCTGAATGCCGGATTATCCCGAAGAAAATTCACGGCCAGCTCTTTGTCTCCGTAACGAATCAGGGCTCCCGGAAAGATCATTTTTGTAACCACCCCCTGTTCGGTAGTCTGCCTGTAACTTGTCGGCCGGATTCCCCGTTGCATAAGCCGGTGGATCAGGGTGTCTCGCTCAGCACGGTTAGGAATCGCATACGGATCGATGATACGCATCCGGAAACGTCCCGGCGACCAGGTATTCAAATCGACCACCTTCTCCACCACAGCATCCTGCAACCGGCGTAACCCGGGCTGAAGTTCCCCGTCAAGGTAAAACTCCACATCCACATCGTATTGCAGTTCCTGGAGAACCGATTTGCTGACATCAGCCAGCGAATACCGTTTGTCCCGGGTCAGATCAATCCGGTAGAGAAAATTTAACGAAATGAGCATGAGCAGAATAATCAGAGCCGGCACCCGTAAAGCCAGTAAAACAGTCCGGAAGGATACGTTTCCCCAGGGACGGATGATATACGTTGTCCCTACAAGAAACAAGGCCGAAATGCCGGTAAAATAGCTTATATCACGAATGTCAAGCACTCCGCGGCTGACAGAAAGATAATGTTCGTTGATGCCCAGCCAGGTAAAAAAACGTTCCAGAAAATAAGGAACTCCAGAATTTCCGATCAATTCAAAACCGATGTAAAAAACAAAGGAAAAAGCCACGGCTGCCATAAAAGAAACCACCTGATTGCCGGACAGGGCTGAAGCAAACAATCCGATAGCCACATAGACAGCTGCCAAAAAGAACAATCCGATATAAGCTCCCCACGTGCCACCTGTATCGATATTTCCAACCGGATTTCCCAGCAGATAAACCGATAAAAAAGAACACAAGGTGGGCACAAGGGAAAAAAGAACCAACACCAGCCCTGCCAGGTATTTGGTGAAAACTACCGTAAAAGTACCAATGGGTTTTGTTAGCAATGTTTCCAGGGTTCCCAGCTTTTTCTCCTCGGCAAACATACGCATGGTAAGGGCAGGCACCAAAAACAAGTAAAGCCACGGAGCCAAGGAAAAAAGCCCCTCAAGGGTGGCATAGCCATTTTCCGGAATGTTGTAGTTCCCCGGAAAAATCCATAGGAACAAACCACTTGCCAGGATAAATATCATGACAGCAATGTATCCGGTCAGCGACCCGAAAAAAACGGTTATTTCTTTTTTAAAAAGACTCCGCATGAATAAGGGTACATCGTTTTAAATCCAGTTAACAACTCTTCTTCTATGCCTTTTCTGAGAATCCGGGTTTTAAAAGTTCCACCATGTGAAGGGCAGCACGCTCTGAAGCACCCGCCTCTCCCAATATTTTTCTTAAACGGGTATATTCACTGAATATTTTTCCCCGGTATTCCTTATCGCAAAGGAGTTTTTCCACTTCGGGTTTTATCAGCCTGATTTTCATTTCGTTCATAACAAATTCCCTTACAACTCTCTTTCCGCAGATCAGATTGGGAAGGGAGATATGATCAATCTTCAGGAAAAGCCATTTGAAGATCTTATAGGCCAGTGCTCCTCCTGCCATTTTATACAATACGACCTGAGGAACATTAAAAAGAGCTGTTTCGAGAGTTGCGGTTCCTGAAGTAACCACGGCGGCGTATGAATTTGCCAGCAACGCATACGTATTTCCTGTAACCAGCAACAATTCCTTTCCTCCGGCATACTGCCTGTAGAACGATTCTTCCACAGAAGAAGTGCGTGATATTATAAACTGATAATCAGGAAAAGCGTCAGCCAGCTGAATCATAACCGGAAGCATCATTCGGATCTCCTGCTTGCGGCTTCCTGGCAACAGGGCCACAACCGGCCGGCTATCCAGCAGGTATTGCTCTTTCAACGCCTCCGTCCCTTTTTCTGACGAAAAAGCCTGCATCTCATCCAGCAATGGATTGCCAACATAATGAACCGGATAGTTGTGGCGGGCATAAAAATCCACCTCAAAGGGCAAAATGGAAAACATTTCATCTACACGGGCTTTTATCTTTTTTATGCGCCACTCTTTCCAGGCCCATATTTTTGGGGAAATGTAGTAAAAAACACGGATGTTATGTTGTTTGGCAAATGCAGCAATCTTCAGATTAAATGCCGGGTAATCGATCAGAATAACCACATCAGGGATAAATTTCAGGATATCTTTTTTGCATAACGAAAGATGGTGCTGAATGGCATTCAGGTTTCTAACCACATCAATGGCCCCCATGAAAGCCAGATCCCTGTAATGTGTAGCCAGATTGTTCTCAACCTGTTGCATCCGCTCACCCCCAAAAAAACGAAACTTCGCAAGGGTATCCTGTTTTTTTAATGCTTTCATCAGGTTCGACCCGTGCAGGTCCCCCGAGGCTTCACCGGCAATGAGGTAATACTTCATAAATGAATCTAAACAATCTTTGACAGCAACACAAACAGGGCATAAAGAAAAGTTGCCGCTAATACACCCCGAGCGGCAAAATCCATCTTTCTGCGAATATACAATAAGAATATCAAAAGATTCGGAAAAACACAGAGACTCATGATCTTCAGCAACATATTAAACTGCCACAGGCCTGAAAGATAGTGAAAAAAGGGAACATCGGGATTGCGCACGAGGTAAATCACCACAAAAATCAAAAAGGGGAGCAGCATTCCTGTAACAAATCCTACGGCTATTCTGTCGTTTTTTCTGCGTTTCCGTATCATATTAAAATTTCCAGCTTTTGATTTTTTCTAGGGTCTGATAGCTGGTCATATCCACTGTCACCGGGACCACTGAAACCATGTTGTCATCCAGGACATCCATATCCGAATCGCCGTCTCCTTTTTCAAAGCTATTAAAATAACCTGCAAGCCAATAATACGAGCGGTTATGGGGATCCGTACGTTTTTCATACTCCTCGATCCACTTTCCGCGGGCCTGTCTGACTACCTTTATACCCCTGGGCCTGCCCTTTGGTACATTCACATTCAGGCAAACAAATTCGGGCAGTCCGTTATCGAAGACAGCCTGAATCACCTTGGCACAATAGATCTTGGCATATTTAAAATCCGCCTCCGGGTCATAATCCAGCAGGGAAAAAGCCAGTGCCGGCACTCCATGGAGGCATCCTTCCATAGCGGCTCCGACGGTTCCGCTGTAGATCACGCTTATCGCTGAATTGGAGCCATGATTGATCCCCGAAACCACCAGGTCGGGCTTCCGGGCCAGTACCTGGTTAAAACCCAGCTTAACACAATCAACAGGAGTTCCGTTGCATTGGTACATTTCCAACCCGCTTTGCCCGTCTTTGTAAGGATAAGCCCGGATCGGATCCAGCACAGTAATCGCAGCCGATTTCCCCGACTGCGGAGATTCAGGCGCAATCACAACCACCTCACCAAAAAGTTGCATCACATCAACCAACTCCCTCAGTCCCTTGGCCCGGATGCCATCGTCATTGGTTATTAAAATATACGGTTTATCTGCCATTCAGGAAATTTTTTGATGAACAAAGATAATCAATATGATTCAATTCAGATATTTTTCTCCTAAGATAGAATTCAGAATTCTCCCTATCTTAGCAGTTCTTCTTTAATGAAAGACAACAATAAAAACAACACCAATGGAAAACCTGAAATCAGAAAGCCTGGCCGTCCATGCCGGCACCCGTTTCGATGGGGAAACAAAGGGTACGAACACCCCGATCTACACATCCACAAGCTATGGATATTTAGACACGGAATCACCGGTTTACCCACGCTATTTCAATACGGTCAATCAAAAGGCCCTGGCTGAAAAAATTGCTGCCCTTGAAAAAACCGGGGACGGAATAATTTTTTCTTCAGGAATGGCTGCAGTTACAACCACCCTGCTTGCTTTCCTGAGAAAGGGAGACCATGTTGTTTTCCAGAAAGGCTTATATGGCGGGACATTTAACTGGGTAATGAACGGACTCGAACGTTTCGGCATCGAATTTTCTATCGTGGAAGACAACCTTCCTCAATCGTTTGAAAAAGCCATCAGAAAGAATTCAAAAATTATTTATATCGAAACCCCATCTAATCCGTTACTCCGGATTACAGATATCGAAGCTGTGGCAGAACTGGCAAGAAACCACGGGGTGCTTTCGATCATCGACAACACCTTCGCATCGCCTGTGAATCAAAATCCTGTTGAGTTGGGTATTGACCTGGTTCTGCACAGCGCCACAAAATACCTTGGCGGGCATAGCGACATCTGTGCCGGAGTTACCGTAGGTTCGAAATCCCTGATTGAAAAAATCAGATCCACAGGGTTAAACTTTGGCGGAAGCCTGAACGCCCTCATGTGCCACCTCCTGGAAAGGAGCATTAAAACACTGTTTGTCAGAGTTGAAAAACAAAATAAAAATGCCGGAGAAATTGCCCGTTATCTTTCAAAGCACCCCAGGGTAGGGAAAGTATATTATCCGGGACTGGAAAATTCTGAAGGGTTTGAAATCGCAAAGAAACAGATGAAAGGTTTTGGCGGAATGTTGTCGTTTGAATTGGCTGGTAGAAACATCACAAAATTTCAAAGGCAGTTAAAGCTTATTAAGCCCTCAGTCAGCCTGGGTGGCGTGGAAACAATCATCTGTGCACCAGCCCTGACATCGCACAGGCACCTGAGTGTGGAGGCAAGGAGGAAAGAAGGAATTGCCGATAGGCTGCTCCGCCTGTCGGTTGGAATCGAGCATGTGGATGATATCATTGCCGATTTGAAGCAGGCATTAGAGTAAGGATTCCATCTTTTCGAAGCGATGGAATCCTTTCAATATTACTATAGTAAAAAAAGCAGCTATGATCAAGTTTAGTATTCCACCATTACTTTTAGCTGGGACGATGCAAATAAAACACTGATCATAAGCGACAGAGAAGGCTCTTTTCCCGGAATGCTGGTTGAGCGAAAATTTAATATTGTAAAAGTATCCAGGAACAAAGGCATTGGAAGTAGTATTGGAACAAAACAAGATAAAACAGTTAATTATGATGGTGCCAAAACTTTGATCAAATTATAAAATGAAGGATATGACAACAAAGAGCAATAAGATATTAATCATTCTAATATTGTGCACTATAACCGTATTTGATGGAACTGCTCAAAAAAGCACGCCTCCCCAGCTTCCCATTATTCAGACAAAATACACAGCCGATCCTGCGCCAATGGTGCATAACGACACGGTATTCCTATACACCAGCCACGATGAAGACGATGCGATGGGATTTAACATGAGGAATTGGTTGCTCTATTCTTCTACTGACATGGTAAACTGGACAGAACACGGTGTAGTGGCATCATTAAAAAATTTCGATTGGGTTCCTTATGACAATGGGGCCTGGGCTGTGCAATGTATTGAACGCAACGGGAAATTTTATCTCTATTGCCCCATGCCCGGAGGAGTTGGCATAGGGGTTTTGGTGGCCGATAGTCCGTACGGTCCTTTTAAGGATCCTATAGGAAAACCGTTGGTTAAAAACAGCAATCACGACATTGACCCTACCCTATTGATTGACGATGACAGGCAGGCTTATATGTACTGGGGAAACCCCAAAGTATATTACGTGAAGCTGAACGAGGATATGATTTCCTATTCAGGAGAAATTATACAGGAACCTACAACACCTGAAAATTACCAGGAAGGGCCCTGGGTTTGGAAGCGAAACGGTCATTATTATATGGCTTACGCATCCACCTGCTGTCCCGAAGGAATTGGATATGCCATGAGCAACTCCCCAACAGGGCCCTGGGAATACAAAGGCATGATTGTAGATGCCTCGGAACTTACACGTGGTAATCATCCGGGAATTATCGAATACAAAGGAAAATCGTATTGTTTTGGTCATAGCTACGACTTGCTGAAAAAAACGACACCAAAATTTTATGAGCGCCGATCGGTCGATATGGATGAAATGGGTTACAACCCCGATGGTACCATCCAAAACCGCCATTACTGGTCGGTGGAAGGGCCGGAACAAGTGGAGGCCCTGAATCCTTTCAAACGGGTTGAAGCAGAAACAATGGCCTGGAGCGAAGGAGTAAAAACCAGGTTTGAAACCGAGTGGGAAGGCGATTTCGACTGGGCCAGAGGAAAACGAATTGCCGACCGTTTATTTGTAACGGATATTAATCATGGTGATTACATAAAAATACGTGGCGTTGATTTTTCTGATGGCGCTAAGTCGGTCGAGGTGAGTGTTTCCCCAATTTACGGAGGTAAAATTGAAATACGGGCCGATAAAATTGACGGACCAGTCATTGCAACGGTTGAGGTAAATACCGCACGCAAAGAGGGTATTTGGAGTACATTTACAGCACCGGCAAACAAGAATATCAAAGGAGTTCATGATGTGTATTTTGTTTTCAGGGGAGAAAAGGACTTGTTCTATTTTGACTGGTGGCAGTTTAAATAGTATTATAATCTTAAGTATCACATAATGAAGACACTAATTAGGATAATTTTTTTTATAGCGTTTATATTGGGTTCCTGTTTTGAAGGAAGTGCCTGGGATGGCATGCCAACTCCGCCGCTTCATGTAGAGGGTAATAAACTAAAAGACCCCACCGGAAAGGATGTTTTACTCCACGGGTGGATGCAACCTACTGCGTCATGGTTTAACGGCGAGGGAAGTCAGTATAGCGATCCTACCGACTGGACCAATCCCCAGAACGTTGCCGGGATGCTGAACTTTTTAAAAGAAGAAGCGACCGTTATGAGCGATACCAACCCACGGTATGGCCAGGATCATGGATGGTATGCCAGTTTCGTTCGTGTCAATACAGACGCCGTTGGGGGATGGACCAGCGAGTCAGGCCTTGTCGATACCGTTCAGTTTGATGCCTGGATCAATAACTTTCTTGTCCCCTATGTAGACCATCTCAACTCACGTGGCCTTTACCTGGTACTTTGTGCAACAGGCCCGATGGTTGTCAACGTTAACGACGACGGTGTCAGAAATGCCAGCATTGGGACCCAGTCACGTTTACTTACCTTCTGGAAAAGGGTAGCCAATGCTCCCGGCATCAAAAATGCAAATAACGTGATGTTCGAATTGATGAACGAACCCGTTCAAGTCGAATCCTCCCCGGGTAACGGAAACTGGGGCAGTGGTTGGGGAACCTATTTTGAGGCTTTCCGCGACTGGACACAACCTATTATTGATACGATTCGTAACACAGGGTCAAACAATATAATTTGGGTGCCTACCCTTGGCTGGCAGGGCGAACCTCATGGTTGGACCCAATACCCCTTTTCAGGAACCAATATCGGTGTGGCAGCCCATTTTTATCCTGCCTATGGCGGTGTACATAACGATGCCTCAGCTGTACAAAACCTCTGGAACTCGAACTATAAGAAAGCTGCCGACCGGTGGCCCATGATTATCACCGAAATGATGTGGTTTCCCAATAAGCCTGGCGGATACGACGATCTGTTTAACGGAACTACCGCAGGCTTTGGCAATGCAATAAAAGAAGCCATGGACAACCAGGGGAATGTCTCCTACCTGATAGGATTTATTGGAGACCACCTTGCCAACCTTACAACCATGCGACCCTCTGATTGTCCTTTAGGGTCACATGAAGGTACACAATCCTATTTCGAATGGTTGCCAACATACAAATGGGCTGCTCCCGATGACGGCACTCCTGAATACGAAAACGCCTTTGTACGCAATAAAACTCCAAACCAGATAATTGTAGGAGTCAGCCATGAAATCAAAAAAGCAGATAACCTTAATGGCTTCTCCGTGAAAATTGATAACCAATCTGTCGGAGTTGACAGCGTTGCTATGGGCGATACAACAAACAAGCTGATAGTTTATTTGAGCGACACCATCTTAAAAGACAATGAGATTACACTGTCATACAAGAATGGCAATGTCACGTCAATCTATGATAAAAACCTGGTTAACTTTAGCGATACAATGGTTTACAATTTGCTGGAAGGAGCGCCACCCATAATAACCAATCTTAAAACAAATGAAGATGGCGATACACTCACAGCATCATTCAGTAAAAAAATGCTGCCACCTTTGGATTTATCACAATTAACCCTCCATACCGATTACGATGAAGGTATGCGTATCGCGATTCTTCAAAATTCTGTGAATGAGCTGGATTCAACCCAGTTGTACTTTTCACTCGGTCAGGAGGTATATGCAGATTATAATCTCTTGCTTTCCTGGTCTGGCAACAGCATTGTATCTTCAGACAGCAGTGCCCTTGAACCATTTTCTGATGTGCAAGTGATGAATAATGCGCAAGGGTTACCCGTGCAAATTAATGCCGGGAGATTGGAATCAGATGGAATATCAGTGATATTGGAATTCTCCAAATCCCTGGATATAGCTGTTGGACAATCCGATCATTTTACCTTTGACGTTAATGGAGAAATGATGGCCATTGAAGGTTTTTATATCCTGGATAATACAATCAGGTTCTCACCCGTCAACACCTTGCATCATGGGGATATACTATCGGTAAGTTACACGCCTGGTAAAATAACAGCTGTCGATCAGGGGCCTCTGGAAGCTTTTACTGATTTTGCAATTGCGAATCTGGTTAGTGAACCTACATGGCATGTGGTACCCGGAAAAATTGAGGCAGAAAATTACGCTTTACAATCGGGTACCGATACCGAACAAACCCATGACACCGGTGGCGGATTAAATGTGGGTTGGATTGACAATGGAGATTGGATGGATTATGCAATAAACAATACCAGCAATGATTCATCATTTGAAATTATTTTCCGGGTAGCCTCACCCAACAATGGTGGTCAAATCGAATATTATCTTGACAATGAGCGAATCAATACTATATCAGTTCCAAATACAGGCAGTTGGCAGGTTTGGCAATCGGTTGTCGAAAATATTACTATTGGGCAAGGGAAACATTACCTTAAGCTTGTTGCTAAAAACGGAGGTTTTAATGTTAACTATATTGACATCAAAAAGGTTGAGACAGGGATTGAAGTTGTTAATAATTTTATGATTGATATATACCCCAACCCCGCCTCAGAAAGAATAACCATTAGATCCACAGACTTCCAATATAACAGAGTTGAAGTTATTGATGCTATGGGCAAGACTGTCATGCGTATAGCCACAGACTATGAACCCGAATTTCATTTCCCGGTAAACCTGGCTGAGGGCATGTATTTCTTAAACCTCAGCAATGAGAAAGAGTTTACGCTTAAAAAAATAATCATTAAGAATGAATAGAAAACCACATCAAAACTTTTTGATTATGAGGGTTTTACTGAGCAAAAAGTGTTCTCGGTTTACCTTTTGTGTTATTTCGATGTTTATAATCACGGGAATGGTCCGTTCCCGGTTTACAGAGATTACAGTTTTGTTGTTGAACCCGGCATTTTTGCCCGGCTTGGCGGTGAAAAATTAAAACTGAACTTTAAAGTGAACGGGCTTTGGTTCTATCAATTTAAAAACAGAGATAAAAAGCTTCCCTGTTCCCCGCTAAATGTTGGATTAAGCCTGAACTATAATATCAACACAAAAAGGGAAAAATAATTTTGTATTAAAAGAACCGGTTTTTGAAGAGGCCGGTTCTTTAGCTCATTTTCAAAGAATTCCATCCGCTCAGTTTTATTTATAACCTTTCCAAATTACCCCCCCCCATTTATTTTTTAACATTCTTAGTGTCCTTTCTTACCTTTCTTTTTTGTAACTTTTAAGACGTAAAAAACATTTAACCCTCTGGCCAAAGGCCCCCGCCTTTTCCCAGAGACATCAAAAACTATAGCAAATGTTTCTTGAATGATACCTATATAATTTCAAGGGTTAGAAGCAACCCAGCCCTTTGTAAAGAACCGGGTTGCAAGAATGTTTTACTAACCGGAGTGGGGAGCAGCAACTCCCCATTCCATAAAACTGTACAAAGAAATGAAAAATTTAATTAAGTTATTTATGGTAGTACTGTTATTAACAGTTTTTAATGGGTGCCAAAATGATGACTTGATCAACCAAACGATTGATCAACAATTACAAGAAAAGATCGAACCGGATATATATCTGGAAAATGATTATTTGGTGTTTAAAGATTTTAGAACTTTAGCCTGAGTTATTCATAAATTTTAAAAAATATGAATAAAGCTCAGGTTAACCCCGACTTAGATGAAGTTAAACTTTTGAAGAAAGTTTTACTGAATCTTAGTCGCTGTCGGAGACAGGAATAATTCATGAATTATTCGGGTTAGATAGCATTAAAAAGGAATTAAACCTTATGCCATTTGAAATGATCCAAAATTTTGAAGCAAAACCAGGTTTTAAATCGGCTTATTCATATAGAAAAGAAGTAATGAATAAAGCAGAAGAACTTTCTGAATCAGAAATTTCAAATTATCTAAAAGAAAAAACAGAGGAGGGCTATTTCGATAAATATAATCAAGAATTTGTATATCCCTTCTATAACGAATCTTATGCCGTTGTACTAAATTCAAAAGGGAAGGTGAAAGTTGGGAACGTATTTTATCAGTTTAATGGGGAAACAGAAACTGTTACGCCTGACCTTACTGATATAAAAATTAATAAGAATACTCAGGATATTGCTTTAACAATTCAACTTAATGCTAGCATGCCAAAATTAAAGGGAGGTGAAATGCTAGAAGAAGCATATACCGTAGATGGTAAGCTTAAATGCCTATTACAACTAAAAAGAGAAGAGTTTGCTGCATATGATTGGATCATTGATGGAGGCCAGGTAGTTTGGGGTATTGTTGGATATCATTGGGATGTTTATTATAGATTTTATAGTTACAAAAAACGTACATTCTACAAAACTGATAAGCCCACTTATTTTAACTGGAAAACCAAGCAAGCACAGATTGGGGGAAACAGTGTCTTTTGGTATCTTAATTATTATAATTCAAATCCTAATACAGAACGCTCACCAAACGAACTTGCTAAATCTTACTTTACCATTTATGATTCAGGATTAGTAAATTCCGCATATCCACCTAATGTTTCTGCGGTTCAAGTTATTCCATTTTGGTCAGACCTTATAAATGATACTGCTACATTAATTTATAATTAGACTAAGGGAAATAGTATGCCTGGAAGGCTGGTTTTAACCAGCCTTCCAGATTTAAATAAAGAAAACATGAAACAATTGAAATTACCAACATTAAGCACTTAAACATATGGAGTATTCTATTAAATACATATTATATAAAAACCTTTAGTTATTAAAAAACAGATGAAAAACTATTTTTTGACATTTGCATTACTCTTAAGCCTGATCGTGAATTCAAAAGTTACACAAGCCCAACGAATAATAAAAATTGGGTTTACAGGTGGAGCTGCCCGGTTTTATCCCGAAGCCCAACACCTGGGGGCTAATTTAAACAACTCAATGGGCAATGGCTTGGGTTGGTCGGCCGGAGTTTTTATACAGGAAAACTGGAAACCCAAAATTAAGCAAATAGTAGAGCTTAACTATTATGCTCTTTCCAGCGATGTATTTCTTCAAAAAAACCCACAAGGGCCATGGTCTCCTAATGACGGGACAGGACGCCAGCCTATTTATGGAAATTTTCAAAATACCCCTTTTAATTTACTGGCCATTTCGGGTGGAATAAAATATTTATTAACCGATAAATTATTTGTTTACCCCGGATTTGAGATAGCAAGGTCGCTAAGTAAAAAAATAGAAATCAATAAAACTACCTACCATGTAAAATTTGGAGCAGGAGTTACCCTAAAACATGTCGATTTTATGCTGGAATATGCCTACGGGCTTAAGTATCAGCAAACGGTTTACGACTGTACTGTTCCGTTTGCCAGTACACATCGAAATAAATATTTGCAGTTAAAAGTACATATTCCCTTGTACAGGGTCAGATAAAAGCTCAATTCGGAAATCAGAAAACGATGATAATTTTTAAAAATTGGCGATTGGCACTGGGACTGTTTTTACTTGCTTTTATGTATTTCGGATGTATCCGCGATGTTAACATAATCGAAAACAATGAAACCCGGGAGGTAGTTCTAAACTGTATTCTCGATACAGGAAAAGATACGGTTGTTGCATGGTTATCTTATTCAAATCCGATACAATCATCCTCAAAATTTGAAGCTAATACAAATGCTGCTATCCACCTTTTCGAAGAAGGTGAAAGTGTGGGTGAATTTATATGGACCGACAGTAGCGCTTATATTTTACCAATATCGGTTCAAGCGGGTAAAAAATACCGGATAGAAACAAAAATCAATGGGAAAAAAATTTGGGCTGAAACACTTGTCCCTTTGCCGGTTGATGCAACGATAAAAGTTGCGAACCCTGAAAATCTATTAAAATATTATCAAATATCATTAACAGATAATCCCGATGAAAAAAATTATTATTGGGCTTCGGCAAGCGAACTTACCGGAGGTGGTGAAAAGCGTCGAAAAGACATTGCCGGTGAATTATTTTCTGATTTTGAGTATGCCGATGATTTTAATCAATATATTTCCGAGGATGGGGTGTTTAAATTTGAATACGACTTTTATGTACGGTTCACTGACCTTGAATTACCCAATGGTACAGTAGATTTAGTCATTTATTTCAGAGGTATCGATTATCCTTTGGAAGTATTTTTGCTATCGGTCGATTATCATCTTGATAAATACATAAAATCGAGCCTCCTTTTGCTCGATATGGAATTAAATGCCGAAGATTTGCCGATCATTTATTCACCTTTCCCCGTATATTCAAACATACATGGAGGTGTCGGGATTTTTGGTTCCATCAACAGCGTTTCTAAAGATTTTACAAGACACTAAGCCATGAGTAGAAAATATCGGATACAGTTTATTATGATTGTTTTTGTTAATCTTGTATTTTCAAACCATGTTTTTTCTCAGGGAAACATCACAATAAACGGGTATATTTCTGATAAAGCCACAGGAGAACGGTTGGCAGGGGCAACAATTTTTGTCCCGGAAACAGGTAAAGGTACCACAAGCAACGATTTTGGTTTTTTTAGCTTAACCATTCCTCATGGAAAAGTGAATGTTGTGTTTCGGTTTGTGGGATATGAAACATATATCCTGAATTCTACATTTAAAAAGGATACACTTGTTCAGATTCAGCTTAAAACCAATAACCAATTAAACGAAGTAGTAGTAAAAGCTTCTAACAACGAAAAATTCCTTCTTTCACCTTCGATGGGTATTCATAGGCTAAGCGCAAAAGAAGTAACAAAAATACCCACCGTACTTGGCGAGCCCGATTTGTTAAAAGCCATACAATTGTTGCCGGGTGTTTCATTTTCTACCGAAGGTTCAACCGGATTTAGTGTCCGTGGTGGCAGCACCGACCAAACACTTATCCAACTCGACGGAGTCCCGGTTTATAATGTAAACCACCTTTGGGGTTTTATGTCGGCATTTAACAACGATGCCATTAGCGAAACCAAACTATATAAAGGAAGTTTACCTGCTCGTTTTGGAGGAAGGCTGAGTTCAGTGCTTGATGTCAGCATGAAAGAGGGAAACCTGAAAAAAAATAGTGGGACTTTTTCTGTAAACCCTATCGCCGGACGATTAAATCTGGAAGGGCCAATTGTAAAAGAAAAAGTATCATTTATGTTTTCGGCACGGACAACCTGGGCAAATTTACTTCTATTGGCTGCTCAAAGATTAGAAAACCAAAATGAAGATGCACAGATAGTGACCTATGGATTTTGGGATATAAACGCTAAAACAAACTGGATTATAAATACCAATAACCGTATTTACCTTAGTTTTTATACCGGTAAAGATGCTTTTGTAATGGAAGATAATGGCGAAAGTTTCAACGACTATCTGAAATTTAGCTACAATTGGCAAAACCTTACAAGTGTATTACGCTGGAACCACGTTTTTTCACCCACATTATTTGCTAATTTTTCGGCCTACAACAGCCGTTTCAGGCAAGAGTACTTAAATCGGTTCGATAAAAAAGGGGATGAACAATATAAAGGGTACAACAATTTGAATGATTTATCAATAAAAGGTGATTTTGATTGGTTTCCGGAATCTTCGGCACAAGTTAAGTTTGGGTATATATTTTCTTTTCAGAAGTTTAGCCCCGAAATAATTTCGTATAAATCAGATTCTGTTTCTTTTGAATTAAATAGAGATGTTTTTACCCGGAATTTTATTTCGGAGTTTTACCTGGAAAGTGATGTTGATTTGACAAAAAAGCTAAAAGGCAACGTTGGAATACGTATTGGATCAATGTCAACAAAGGGGAAAAACTATGTTAGTTTACGTCCGCGGGCAACACTTCGGTATTTAATATCTGAAAAATTATCAGCTAAAATATCCTATAACAGGATGAAGCAATACCTTCATCAATTACAAAACACAACCCTTGGAATCCCCACCGAATTTTGGGTTTCATCGACCAATAAAATTAAACCCGGTACATCCAACCTCATTTCAGCAGGCCTGTTTTGGAAACCAAATACAAATTATAATTTTTCTTCTGAAGTATATTATTCTTTGCTGAATGATGTTTTACAATACCGTAGCAGCACACCCGCTATCAAGGAACGGGGTGAAAGTTGGGAAGATTTTATCACTTCAGGCAAAGGCAAATCATACGGGCTGGAATTAATGGCCGAAAAAACAACTGGCAGTTTAAAAGGGTGGCTGGCATACACCCTCTCAAAAAGTACCCGCCAATTTCAAGACCTAAATTTTGGAAAATCTTTTCCTTATGCCTACGACCGCAGGCATAAATTAAATATAAATCTCAACTATGGGTTTAAGGAAAAACATAAAAAAGATATCATTATTGACCGTAATTTGTCTGTGAATTTTAATTATGCATCAGGTAAAAATATGACACTGGCACTACAGGAATACCAGGGAATCCCCTTACCTTTGATGGAAAACACGCGGTACAGCCCCGATTGGTTTAAACAAAGAAGTTTGATTAATTCGGTAAATAATTATAAAATGCCCGACTTCCACAACTTAAGCATCTCATATACTATTGAACGAAAAAATGCCGATAAAATAAATACATGGAATTTTTCAGTTTATAATATTTATAACCGTTTAAATCCTTGGTATTATTATAAAAAAGGAAATAAAATGAAGCAGGTGAGTTTATTTCCTATAATTCCTTCTGTGTCTTATACATACAAATGGTAAAATCCATAAAAAAAATCCCGGATCAACCAGCCCGGGATTTTTGAATTATATTAATGTTGTTTATCCTTTCAGTGCTTCGGCGCCACTGACAATTTCCAGAATTTCGTTGGTAATAGTTGCCTGGCAATTATTAACTTAAGCCAATAAAATTTTATTTATAATAATTCCACCCCCCCATTTATTTTTAACATTTTTATTATCCTTTCTTACCTTTCTTTTTTGTAACTTGTAATACGTAAAAAGCATTTAACCCTCTGGCCAAAGGCCCCTGCCTTTTCCCGGAGATATAACAGAAATATTGCAATGTTAATCGAGCTTCATCACTATATAATTGAAACTCCTCGCAGCAGAGCTGGCGA
>Ga0307422_1000546_pt1 | contig 21018 bp, 18 predicted proteins | sample SalMarWE160290MG_FD_202153 | JGI IMG/M metagenome (GOLD analysis project Ga0307422, IMG submission 202153) | Salt marsh sediment microbial communities from the Plum Island Ecosystem LTER, Massachusetts, United States - WE1602-90 | ecosystem: Environmental > Aquatic > Marine > Intertidal zone >...
GGTCTGACCGGATCAAATATAGAAGTGGGGATGAGCGTGGCGCCTCCAGCAACCATGAGGACCACCATGGTCTCGCCAATAGCGCGGGACATCCCTAAAATGATGGCCGTGGTGATCCCTGACAGAGGGGCGGGTATAATCACCCGATAGATGGTCTGCCAATGCGTCGCCCCCAGGGCCAACGAGGCCTCCTTGATCTCCTGGGACACACTGTAGATCGCGTCTTCGGAGAGGCTGCAAATGGTAGGGATGGACATGAAGGCCAGCATGAGAGAGGCATTAAAAAGGTTCAGTCCTGTCGCAATGCCAAAGACATTTTGGAGAAACGGCGCAACAATCACCATTCCAAAAAAGCCGATCACCACCGAAGGGAGGGCGGCCAGAAGTTCCACTATGGGCTTGACCAGTTCACGCAATCTGTACGTAGCAATCTCTGCCAAGTAAATGGCCGTCATCACCCCGAGGGGAATGGAGAGGGTGCTTGAAAGGGCGGTAACGGCAATAGAGGCCGCAATCAGTGGGAAGATGCCAAAATCGGGGGGGTCTGATGTAGGATACCAATACTTTCCGAATAAAAAGTCTTTTACCGAGACTACCTTAAAGATGGGAACACCTTCTATGAACAGGAAAAGGACGATCAACAAGAGGATCGTGATCGAGGCCAAGGCGATGCCAAAAAAGAGGTTGCGTATAAGACGTTCTTTCTTTTGTCGATCTCTCAGCATGCCTTTATTCAGCAAAGATTGCCTTTTTACCTGAGTGGCACATAGCCAGCTTCCTCAACGTATTTCTGGCCTTTCTGAGGATGGAGGACATAATTAATGAAATTGAGGGTATCCCCTGTGGGCCACCCCTGAGTAAACATATAGAGGGGACGGCTGATAGGATAGGTGCCATCAAGGGTCGTCTTTGCCGAACCCACGATTCCGTTTACCGTCAAGGGTTTGACACTCGTGTTGACGTAGCCAATACCGATGTAACCAATGGCATTCTTGTTCTTTGAAACGGCCTGGACAACAGCACCGTTGGATGCCTGCAGGAGCGCACCCGGATATACCCTCTCTTTTTTCATCACCTTCTTTTCCCACACCTCATAGGTACCGGATGAGGTATCCCGTGACACAACCACTATCTTGAGGTCAGAACCGCCGATCTCCTTCCAGTTCTTTATCTTGCCCATATAGATATCTTTGAGTTGGGCAAGGATGATATTTTTTATGGAATTACTGGGGTGTACAACGGGGACGATGCAGTCGTAGGCCACGGCAAAGGGAACAGGATACCGACCGTTCTCAACAGCCAGTTTGACCTCCTTATCCTTGATAAAGCGGGAGCTGTCGGCAATGTCCGTGCTACCATCGATAAGGGCCTTGATCCCGTTGCCCGACCCACCACCTGAGATGGAGATCTTGACATCTGGATGTTCTTTCATGTAGGCCTCGGCAACCTTTTGGGCGATGGGAAGTACGGTGGTCGAACCCTTGATCACCAGATTGCCGGCGTGAACCATCCCTGCCATGAGAACAATAATGGCAAGGCCTAATACAATAAAACTCTTTCCCTTCATTGTTTTTCCTCCTTCTTTGTTAACATAGTTACCAATTGTTAGTTTTTCGTGAGGAAAATACGAGGATTCTATTATTATCCATGCAATCCCTCCTTTCTCAAGAATCTTGCCTGAGCCTATACAGTGCTTTTTAATTGTGAGGTGATTATGAGGGATCGATGAGGATTTTGTTTAAAAGCTGGTAAGAGATTTGATAACTGATTTAGGCCTTCGGGAGGTGTATGGTAAATATGCTCTCTTTGCCGAGAGTACTCTCAACCGTAACATGGCCACCATGGGCCTGGGCAATATGTTTGACAATGGCAAGACCCAGGCCCGTGCCGCCGAGCTCCCGGCTCCTCCCCTTGTCAACGCGATAGAAACGCTCAAAGAGCCGGGGGAGATGCTCCGGGGCTATACCGCTTCCATGATCGCTCACCCTAATGACAATTTCGTCTGAGTTTCTGACTGCTTCAACCTCTACCGCTTTGCCCGGTTCGCTGTACTTAATGGCATTATCAAGGAGGTTGCCCACGGCCTGTTCGAGAAGGCGCGCGTTGGCCCTAATTATAATTTCATCACTACAGCCTAAGGTCACCTGTATGTTACGATCTTGTGCCTTTACCTTGTAATCCGTAGCAGCAGCTTCTAGGATTTGCTTCAAATTCTCATCAGTTAGCTGGAACTCCCCCCCTTCAGCTTCTTGCTCAATCCTGGAGAGCATCAAGAGATCATCGATGAGCGCATTTAAAAGATCTGCTTGCTTCGAAAGGATTACGAGAAACTTGAGGACATTTTCCTTGTCGTCGATGGCCCCTTCTTGCAGGGTCTCCACAAAACCCTTGATGGAGGTAATAGGGGTCTTGAGTTCATGAGATACATTGGCCACAAATTCACGTCTTATATTTTCGAGGTGACGCAGTCTCGTTATATCGTTGAGCACGGCGAGGGCGCCGATCGTTTTCCCTTTGCTATCACGCAGTAACGTGCCACTGACCTGGAGAAATTTGTTCTCAGGGCCGTGGAGTACGATCTCCCCTTCGACCGCCCCCTGCCCTGTCAGGACTCCACTGAGGAAACGTTGGATATCGGCGTTTCTAATTACCTCCTGAATGGTATGGCCTTTTGCTGAAGATAGGTCGATCCTCAAAAAAGATCCAGCAGCTCGATTAAACGTAAGAATTTGCTCCTCAGAGTCGACAGCCAGTACTCCCTCTCTCATGGCGGAGAGGACGGACTCTAACTCATTCCGTTGCTCAGTAATAATGTGGATCTTCTCGCCGAGTTGTCCGGCCATGTGATTCAGCACATCAGCGAGACCCCCGAGTTCCTCGGAATCGGGGATCAGCAATTTATGATCAAATTTACCTTCAGCAAATCGCTGAGCACCCCTCTTCATCTCCTCTATGGGCTGACTGATGCGATGGGCGATATAAAAGCTTACCACCGCAGCTAAAAGCATCAAAAATATCCCGGCAAGGGCGATCTTCCAATAGATGGAGCCAAGCGTCGCATCGATCTCGCTCACGGGTATGGATGTCCTCACCACGCCCACGACCTCACCATCCTTCTTAAGGGGTAGTGCGACGTACATCATCTCTTGCTGCAAGGTATCGCTATCACGGGTAGAAATTCCTCTGTTCCCGCCAAAAGCCGCTTTTACCTCTGGCCGCCCGGCGTGATTCTCCATCTTCTGAGGATCTTCGTCAGAATCCCCCAATACTTCTCCAGAAGGATGAATCAATGTTATACGGGTTGCGGTTTCCCTGCCGACTGCTTTGCACAGTTCATCAAGGGATTTTTGACTTGCTTTACCAAAGGTCGCCGCAACCTCCCTCGCGATGAGATGCGCCCTGACTTCAAGGTCCTCGGCGGTCTTACGCAAATAGAACTTCTTTAAGGTCGTAGAGGCATAGATACCCACGATAATAATGGACGATAGAATGATTACCAGATAAACAGGATAGAGTTTCCAGAGCAGCTTTTTTCGACGCATGTGATCACTCTTTAAAGCGGTACCCGACCCCCCACACGGTCTCAATATAATCGCTACAGGGAGCGAGCTTTTTGCGTAATGAAGTAATGTGAAAGTCCACTGAACGATCGGTCACCGCAATATTTTCCCCCCGTGCGGCATCTACTATCTGATAGCGGGTAAAGACCCACCCTGGGCGTCGGGCCATGAGATGGAGGATACGAAATTCAGTGGAAGTGAGCTTGGCTGGCTTCCCTTGTACCAGTACCTCGTAACGACCAGGGTGGATCACCACGTCACCGACGGTTATGACATCGGTTTCAGCAATGGGCTCGCCCTTTTTTCTCCTCAAAACGGCCTTTATCCTCGCCAAGAGGACCTTTGGACTAAAGGGCTTGGTAATATAGTCGTCCGCGCCAAGCTCCAGACCGATAACAATATCCGATTCCTCTCCCTTGACCGTCAGCATCACAATGGGGATATGGGCTGTTTTAGAGCCATTCTTTAGCGCTCTGCAGACGTCCAATCCATCAATCCCGGGCAACATGAGATCCAATATGATGAGTTCCGGCACCTGTGAGCGGGCCTGTTGCAACGCCTCTTCCCCCGAACCCACCGTGGTTACCTGATATCCCTCTTGGGCAAGATTGTACCTGACCAACTCCCGGATGTTCTCTTCGTCGTCAACCACCAGGATCTTTTCACCAGACACGAAAGCCTCTACTACCGAATATTTAATCATTTTAGCAGATGGGCCATATTTTGCAAAAGCTTTCCGTCTATACGTGACAAAGGACGATCATAACAATGGTTTAAGGGTGGAGATTTCTTTGCGATAAGCATTTTAACGGCAGATCTCACTTGCCCTTTGCACGAAGTCTCCATATAATAATGTGGTCGAAAACCATAGTCGGACGATAGAACAAAGCGCTACGATGATCAGCGAGAAAGAGGGATATTAGTGGAAACGCAGCAACTGATATTCGGCCTCATCGGAGGAATAGGTCTCTTTTTCATCGGGATGAGGTTTATGTCCGAGGGGCTCCAGAAGGCCGCTGGAGACAGGATGAGGAGGATCTTGGAGACCCTCACCAACAATCGGATAGTAGCGGTCTTTGTCGGGCTTACTGTCACCTCCATCATTCAAAGCAGCAGCGCCACGTCGGTCATGACCGTGAGTTTTGCCAACGCAGGCCTCATGACCTTGCAACAAGCCATCGGGGTCGTCCTGGGGGCCAATATCGGCACCACCATCACCGCGCAGATCATTGCCTTTAACATACACCACTATGCCCTACCGGCCATCGGATTAGGCGTCGGATTGCGCCTTTTCGCTAAAAGCCCCAAATGGCGGTCCATCGGCGAGGTCATCATGGGGTTCGGAATGCTCTTCTTTGGGCTTTCCTTGATGAAGGACGCCATGGGTCCCTTAAAAGACTACCCCATGATTAAGGAAATCTTCATCAAATTCGATGGTAACCCCCTCTTAGGTGTCTTGGTCGGAACCATCTTTACCCTCATGATGCAGAGCAGCAGCGTTACTATCGGCATCACCATGGCCCTGGCAACCTCAGGTTTGCTCTCCTTTTACGGAAGCATTGCCCTCATCTTGGGGGACAACATCGGCACTACCATCACCGCCCAGCTATCCAGCATCGGCACCAATACCATCGCCAGAAGGACTGCTCAAGCCCATAGTATGTTTAACCTCATCGGTGTTTGCTATATCTTATTGTTGTTTCCCTATTTCCTGAAATTTGTTAACTGGTCGACCCCGGGAAACCCTGACCTGATGATCACCACGGCGGAACAAGTGGAGCGTTTCGGGCTGGAGTTGGGAGACAAACCGTATATTGCACGCCATATCGCTATGGCCCACACCCTGTTCAATATAATCAACACCATAATCTTTCTACCCCTCTTGGGGGTATTGGCCAGAATTGCGAGTTGGATGGTTCCCCAACGGAAGGGAGACGAGGAGTTCCACCTAGTGTATCTCAACACAAAATTTGTGGATTCATCCCCAATGGCCATTGAGCAGGCCAGGAACGAGACAGTGAGAATGGGAAAAATTTCATTGGCCATGCTCGATGAGGTCATGGAGGCCTTTTCCAACAATAACTCCAAAAAGCTTGATTCGGCACGAAAAAAAGAAGGGATTATAGACCTCTTGCAGCGTGAGATTATTACGTTTCTTGTCAGAACTTCACAAGGATCCTTGTCGCCGGAGGATTCAAAAGAGATCAACTCCATCATCCATATGACGGACAACATCGAGAGGATCGGCGACCATGCGGAGAATCTCTGTAACCTCGTCGAGAGAAAGGACAGGTTGAAACTCCCCTTTACGGACACAGCAACAAATGACATCCGGGAGATCTACGTCGCGAACCGAGAATTCCTTGAACTGGTACTCAATGGAATACAGAAAAAAGACCACCGCATCAAGCCGGAGGCGGATACCTACGAGGAGAGGATTAACCAACTTGAAGACACCATGCGAGAGGCACATATACAGCGACTCAATGACGGGGTCTGTGAGGTCGATTCCGGCCTTGTCTTTATCGATATGCTGACCAACTTTGAGAAGATAGGTGATCACGCATTCAACATTGCCGAGGCGGTAGTGGGAATAAAATAACAAGGAGCAGAAGATATGATCATCAAGCTCAATACCGAAAACCCCCAGCAGAGGATCATCCGCAAGGTCGCAGATACCCTCAAGAAAGGAGGGATTATCGCCTACCCTACTGACACCGTATATGGTCTTGGGTGCGATTTGTTTCACAAAGAGGCCATAGAAAAGATCCATCACCTCAAAAGACACCATAAAAATAAACGTCTCAGTATCATCTGCGCAGATCTCAGTGATATCAGTAAGTATGCCCATGTCCCCGACTATGCCTATAGGATCATGAAAACGCTCATCCCCGGACCCTATACCTTTATCTTGGAGGCCACAAAACTGGTACCCAAGATCATGCTGACGAACCAGAAAACGGTGGGGATCAGGGTCCCGGACAATACCATCTCGCTTGCCTTGGTGAGGGAGCTGGAGCACCCCATCATCACCACCAGCGTTAAGAAGCCTGACGAAAACCTCTATAGCGATCCTGAGGAGATTGATCAGATGTATGGCAAGGCCCTCGATCTGGTAATCGATGGCGGGACTATCGTAGCAGAGCATTCAAGTATTATCGATTTTACAGGTGATCAGCCGTTGGTATTGAGACAAGGCAAAGGTGATCTTGGTTTTATTACCACGGCCACGTAAAAAAGAAATCAAACGGGTGTAAAACCATCACCATAATTGCTGTGGTTATCCTGTTGATATATATCCGATAAGGTATCGCCTCACCCGATCCAGCGCAACCTCAGAGGTCATGAGTTTTATCTCATGGCGATCGCCGGAAAAATCGTAGTGTTTTACTTCGAGCACATCCTCAGCTGCCAGGGCGATAAAGACCCTTCCTACCGGGTTCCTGGCGCTCCCCCCTGTGGGGCCGGCAATGCCTGTTGTGGCGAGACCTAACGTGGTCTTGCCGCTCTCCCGTATCCCTTGAGCCATATAGCGTGCAGTCTCCTTGCTCACGGGACCAAATCGGTCTAGTGTAGAGCGCGGTACACCAAGGAGCGCTTCTTTTGCCTGATTACTATAGGCCACCACTCCTTGAAGGAAATACGCCGAGCTGCCGGAAATTTCGGTGATGCGGTGAGCGATGAGTCCTCCGGTACACGATTCCGCCACCGCAATGGTCGCCCCTTGTTCCCTGAGCAACCTCCCCACCACCCCCTCCATAACGTCATCATCGTTGCCAAAGAGATCGACCCCCAGGCGCTTGGCAATCTCATCACCACAGTATTTGAATTTTACTTTAACTTCCCCTTCATCAGCCCCTCGCACAACCACTTTAAGGTGGATCTCTGGGAAAAACGGGAGATAGGTCAATTCGATATCATCGGTGATCCCCTGGAGGATTTCCTTTACTTGCTCTTCGGTGGGACCAAATATCTTAAATAGAGCAGATTTGACTATCGCCTGATTCTTGTGCATCTTTGCTCGCAAAAGGGAAAGAGGAACACCTTCACTCGCCCTTTTAGCTCCTGTGGTCCTCGAGGGATGAAACGTTTAACCTAAAGCCACCCATTCCATTATCCTGCTATGTTAGATGTAATACCGCCCTTGGCACCCTTTCTTAATCAAAAAACGCGTTACAGCAATTTCAAAACGATTGCTACTGCCTTCTTGAGATGTCTTTCCGTAACATAGGGATGGGTCGGGATGAGGACGAGCCTCCTCGACAAATAGGTTGCATGGGGAAAGGGATCGGTATTTCGGTCATAGCCAAGATCATACACCTCGTGAATAGGATAGGGGTACAAGATCGTGGACTCCACCCCTCCCTTGATAAGGGCATCGCGGATGCTATCCCGTTTGGAAGGATCATCTATAAGAAGGGGAAACTGATTAAAGACCGGGAGGGACCCATCGGGTATGGCAGGTATGGTAATCCCATCTACCCCTGAAAAGGCACGATGGAGATAGAGACCGTTCTCGAACCTCTTTTCAAAAATGAATTGAGCCCTCTTAAAAGCCGATTCGCCCATACCGGCCTGAAACTTGGTATAGGCCTGGATGGCGAACGCGTGGTGGAGCCCCTGATACTTGAACCGTGATACAAAACCACGGAATATCGTGTAGAACCACGGCCGCACAGCAAGAGAGAGGGCGATGGCCTTAAGGACAATACTTATCCGCGTCATGAAGGCCGGCTGCCGCAGGTATCGCTTCCCTTCTTCCATCACTAACCTAAAGATATCCTCACGGTCTGTTCCCACAACCCCCCCGGCGAGGGTCGCGAAGTTTTTGCCTCGGTTGAAACTGACAAAACTCACGTCACCAAAGGAACCGACCGGCCTGCCGTTTAGTGTTGAACCTTGAGCTGAGGCCAGGTCTTCGATGATGAAAGATGATTTGGAAAATTGATTTTCTTGTGCTTGGGATGCAAACCACTGCGGGAGCCCGAACATATGCACGATAGTGACGGCCAAGGTATCATCACTCATAGCCGCTGGCAGGGCCGTCAAGTCCATGTTGAAGGTCTTGAGGTCTATATCGCAGAGCCGGGGAATAAGCCCTGCCTTTTTGATGGGGAGTATGAGGGATGGTGCGGTATATGCCGGCAGTATAACCTCTTTTTTATTTTTATTGGAAAGTCTTTGCAATGCCTTCAGGATGAGAAAATAGGCTGTGGTGCCTGAATTCGCCAACAGGATATACTTCCTCTTCGTTTGGCTCTCTATAGTTCTTGCAAATCCTTCCCATGTCCTGGTTGCAAAAAGCCCGTTCATAATGTCTTTGAATCCAACAGGGGTCCCTACAGAGGGAATCATCTCTTCCTCCTTTCCCCCCTCTTCTTTTTTATTTCCACAACATAAACAGGGGGATTGATCTTCCACCACGTGGGGATAGGGTAATAAAACACACCTCTATAAATACCTACTGAGCGTAATACACCTTTTATCTCACCTCTGGTAAATGCCCGCAGGGGGAGTTTAATATCAGGGTCATGCAGTTTAACGGTCTTGTATAAGGTACATATCCACGGGTTTATCATATTCCTAAAATCGAAGATGAGGGTACCGTGCTCTTTGCAGACCCTGAAAGACTCTTGTATAAGGGATGCCACAAGCTCCCTCTCGGGGATATTCATAAAGACATTGAGTATCGTCACCGCATCGAAGACACCGTTCTTAAAGGGTAAATACCGTGCGTCACCACGTATGAATAAACTCCTTTTTTTGTTCGGGCATCGTTCCGCAGCCTGTTTTAGCCACTCCTTTTCTACATCTATACCATAAAAAAGCTTTGTGGTATCTGATTCAAATATCTTTAACAGGAGACCTTCACCCGCACCTACATCAAGTAACCGTTCCTCACCTCCTATTAAGGAAATTGCCTTTTGCCTGATCCTATACGATAAAAACCCACCTGAGGGCTCCTTAACCTCATCCTTTTTCTCAATAATATCTCTTAAGTAGCTGGCAATATTAGCTATTATCCTCATATCTTGATTCTTTCTAAAAGCTGAGAGGTAACCTCTACAACCTCTTGCACGGATATGACCTTCCAGCAATCCATCTTATTACACGAAACCTTCAGACAGGGGGCACAGGATACAGGATGGTATATTACACGAGTCTCATTCCTGCCTTGAATAGTAAAAAAAGCAGGAGCGCTCGGACCCGCAAGGATCACGGCGGGGGTACCTACTGCCCGGGCTATGTGGGCTGGTCCGCTGTCATTGGTTAACACAAGAGTGGCCTTCTCAAGGATCGCAGGGAGTAATTCAAGCGGAGTCTTGCCGGACAGTATAAAAACTCTATCCCCAACTTTGTTCTTGATGAACTGCGCGAGTCCCCCTTCACCCTGCGTCCCAATGACCCCAAATTCAATATGGGGAAATAAATCCTTCAAGCTCTTTATTACCTCAGTATATCGTTCTATGGGCCAGCGTTTGGCTGGCCAATCAGAGCCCGGATTAATCAAAACCAGGGGACCTTTCTGGAAATTCCGTTCATTTTTTAAAAGTTCCCCTGCCCTTTTCCTGTCTCTCTGTGAGATATGAAACTCCAATTGTTCGTCGAAATCTTGATCCGATATGGCCCTGAAGATTTTTCCATAGAACGTCACCTCGTTTTCCATCTGCATCTTTATCTCAGGAACCTTGACATGATAAAAAAACCCCCTGCCTTCGGTATTTCTTCCCACCCATTGCCTCGCCTTAATTAACAAAAAAAGGAGATACATCTTGATGGCGGAGAAATAGGAGGTCTCAGGCATTAGATTGATCGCCATATCAAAGCGTTCTTTTTTCAATTGGAGGCCTGTCTTGAGGAGGCCAAGATAAATTATAGGGACAAGAAACAGTCTGTCGATATATGGTTGTTCCTTAAAAATCTGCCCTGCCCTCTCAGCGCACAGCACAGACACCTCGGAAGAGGGAAAGGCAACTTTGAGCCCTCGCAAAAAGGGGATTGAGAGTATTAGATCTCCAATACCTCCAAAATCAATAACGAGAATTTTCTTTGGCCTCTTCATGATTTTTTTAGTTTACGACCTTTTCCTTGGGCGACGAACGTTTTCTTTCGTTTCGATCTAATATCAATGAGCTGGGATTGCACAGCCTCAAAGACCTCATCCACTGTTATCGATTCCATGCACTCGTGCCCTTTACAAACCGCCCTGTTGCACGGGCTACAGGAAAGTCTTTTATTAATCACCAAATCGTATCTTCCAGAGGGAAGCCACAAGGGGGTAACTGTCGGCCCTATCATGGAAACAGTAGAGACCTTGAGGGCCGATGCAATATGAAGGGGCCCGGAATTGTTACATATCAGGAGATGACATCTGCTTAATAAAGCCATAAACTCTCTGAGTCTCAATCCAGAAAAGTCCCGGACTTCCTTCCCTGCTATCTCTTTCACCTTGTTCACCAGGTCTTTTTCATTTCCACTACCGAGGATAATGACCTGTGTCTTATAGCGATCAAGAATTAGTCGAGCCAGTTCCCCAAACCTCTGAGCAGACCATCGCTGGCTTGGATAGTAGGCACCGGGGTGAATGGCGATCGTCAACATATTTATATTAATCCCTTTGCTGCCCAGGGCTTTAGAGGCCCATTGTAACTCTTTATCAGACAAAAAGACCTCTGGTTCACAACCCTCTCTTTTGCCGCCCAACAGTTCAACCAGATCTAACAGGTATTCAACCATTTGCTTTGGGGTGGAGGCCACAGGACCTCTCAGATTAAAAAAAATCTCCCGCCCCGCCTCTTCAAAACCGATCCGGTATTTCCCTCCGGCAAGATTCGTCATGAAGGCCTGCTTTAGTTCATACGTCACAAAGGGATCAATTACCAAATCATAGCCTTTAGGTCGTATCTCTCTAAAAAACCAAAAAATCCCCTTATAAATAAGGGTTTCATCGACATGGGGATTATGCTTCAAGATCTCATGGTTTCTCTGAGAGGCAAGGATCGTAATCTTTGCCTGGGGATAGGCCTTTCTCAATGCCTTGAAGGCGGCTGTAGAGAGCACCATATCACCGATACGGTCGTATCTGAGAAATAAAATGGTTTTTATATCATCCTGAGGGAGCACAGTAACCTCTCTCAGTGCCTTCAAAGGCCATAATATGATTTTCCTAAACCCTAGATAAATTCCAATCATCCTTGATTTTAGACCGGTCATCATATAATCAAAGCCCTGAGGACTATTGAACCCCAGTATGTTTTTTAAGAATATCCAAATATAAGTTTTGGGTTCCCTCCACATTCCTCTGGATGGGGAAAAACCCTTCCACTCTCTTTCTCCCAGCCCTCCCCATTGCCGTCCGTTTCCCTTTGTTTGCAACAAGCTCATTGAGCTTCGCCGCTAACAACGAACCATCCCCTGCCGGGACAATATAACCTGTGAGGCCGTCCTCAACAGCCTCCGGATTGCCGGCATTATCCGTGGCGACAACAGGTTTTTTCGCTGCCATGGCCTCTAGAATTGCCCGTGGGAAACCTTCTCCCATAATGCTAGGGAAGACAAATATATCAATATCTCTGAGCAACGAAGGGATATCATCTCGATATCCAGTGAAAAAAACACGATCACCGATGCCGAACTCTTGACAGAGTCTTTGGATATTTTTTATATACCTCGCATCCCCTCCTCCTACGAGGATGAGTTTGGCGTTATCTATATCTCGCATGGCTGAGATAATATCTGTCTGTCCTTTTCGTTCCTCAATTCGTCCGATGCAACCAAGAAGTATTGTGCCCTGACCGATATTGAATTCCGACCTGATTGAAGAAGTATCGGGAGAATTATCAAATTCTTCCAGACCGATCCCATTATAGATAACGACCATTTTGGGGGAATTCTCAAGCCATGGAAACCTTTGCGTGAGGGCTCGGGAAACGAGGATCAATCTGGTAGCGAGTGGAGAAAGAACCCTATCAAGGATCCATTCTTCTTCACTTACGCGGATATGCCATACGAGAGGGATCCGCATCAGCCGTGCTGCGATACCGGCATAGAAGGTCTCTGTAGAAGAATCGGTATGAATAAGGGCTATCTGCTTTTCTTTGATTATAGTGATTAACCTATTTATGACAAAGGGGTTCAGATACCTGATCCTTCCCACATTAAAACATATCACCTCCGCCCCGGCGCCTCTCATCTTTGCTGTGAGCTCTCCTTCATCAGGGCATAGAACTGTGGGGCGAAATACATCTTTGTTTAGGTGTTTTATCAGATAGTAGAGACTCCATTGACCACCACCCCTCATGTGCCCAAAAGAGGTTGTATAGAGGATATTGTATCTTTGTCTCGTTACACTTGGCATATGATTCCGTATATAAATTACCGTCAACTGATGGCAAAAAGGATGATTCCTGCACTGAAAGTATTTACGAGAGGAGAAGGTGGCATTTTGAAATAACCACGATTTATCGAGGCTACCATTTCACGGCAGTATTTACGCATATCGTTCTGAACATAAGATTGTACATTATTTCCTGTTCTCTTTGTTTTGAACCTCTCTTGGAAGCGAACTGGAAGCAACTGTTTTATAGCAGCCCCGAAGCCGCGTGAGTAGTCGATAAGATCCTTCGCTAGTGGTGCATTCCCTATAATATAAGCATATTTGAATCCCACCTTTATGGCGAGATTTTTTAACTCTTGAGGTGAAAAGGGTACTTCAATCTCTAAATCCCATGTCCCAGTCAATTTTCTGAACGACTTCACCCATTGATAAAACGGGCTCAATTTATTTGGAACTCCTATATAAGCAACACCCCCATCTTTAAGAAGAAGCCTGTGGTATCGAATACATTCCGCTCGATCTATACCTGTAAAATGCTCAGCAAGCCCGCTCGAAATAACGATATCAAATTTTCCTTTCAACTCGGCACAGGGAGCCTCCATACAATCTGCTTCTATAAATTCTGCCTTACAATCATAAAGATCATATATATCCTGTGCCTTTCCCAATACTCGTCGATTGAAGTCGAGAAGGGTAATAGATGCCCCCAAGAGACCAAAGGTAAGAGAAGTAGTACCGGTTCCGCAACCTATCTCTGCTATCTTTAATGCATTAAATGGAACATTTCTTTCAAGTATAAGCCTTACCGCATGTTGCCAGCCAAAATGACGGGTACAGGTCTGTATCCTTCGATTCATTGTTTCTTCTGATATATCAAAATCTATATCCCAAACATCTTTGGACATTCTCTTGTTCACTGTTTACCGACCCCTTTTCTTTATCACCTTCGCTGGAACACCAACTGCCACAGAGTACTGAGGAATAGCTTTTGTAACTACGGCTCCTGCACCGATGATCGATCCCTTCCCGATGGTCACTCCATCCAAAATGATAGCCCCTGCACCAAGCCATACATCGTCTTCTATCTTTATACCGTCACACGATATCCCCTGCTTCCATATTGGTAAATCAGGGTCTTTAAAGATATGATTTTGGGGGTTAATAATGACATTTGGAGCAATTAAAACATTATCACCGATTTCAAGACCACCATGTCCTGCAAGAATTGCAAACCTATTGATGGTACAGTAACTTCCGATCTTTATCCAACCTTTAAATGTCTTGACTTGGCAATAAGAATGTAAATAGGTAATATAACCGATATCTATCTTCGAGTTTGGTGAGTCGACAACAAGTTCTGCAAAACTCTCCACTACAACATCACTATCAAGTCGTATCCCACGGCTGCCTCTGATTCTTGCAAACGGTGACACATACACATTTGTCCCGGATCTCCAGATGCCACGTGATAAACACAGAAGTTTCTTAATCCCATGCTTTATAATACGTACTGCATAAAAATTTTTAAGACATTCCATCAGCGTTGCCCGTCATGTTATCTACTTCGTAGTGATTGTTCTGCTGAATCTCCCATAGTTTAATGTATGACTCGAAATATTGAAACGCAGACAATAACGATATAAAAAATCCCCTCAGCCCGTCCTTATAGCCTTTGAGCACAATAAATTTTCTAACGAAAATTAGAAAAGGTTTCATCAGAAAATACCACATGTAATTGGATAATTTTAGGCGTATCCCCTTTTTGTAAAATTCTTTTGCGGTCAAGGATGTGTAAAGATTGAGTTTCTCAAGGTGATGAGTTGCGTCCCTATATGTTTGATGAGAAAGGGCATTCTTCAAATGTCCTGTTTCCCCTTCAAAAATCAATTCTTCATGTACATATGCATCATTGTAACGGGCATATCCCTTTCGAAACAACCTGCCATTGCTCGGTTCAAACCATCCGCAGTGATAAATGGACTTGCCGAGAAAGATAGTCAATCTTGGAAGCAAATAAATATTATATTTATCCCTCCTTATCGATTCGACAATCTCTTCCCATAGTTCCTGAGAAACCCGTTCGTCAGCATCAATGAAAAGAATCCAAGTTGTGTGTGCTTTTTCGATTGCAAAATTTCTTTGGGGGCCAAATCCATGATCCATCTCGTTTACATATATCTTGTCAGTATATCGAGAAGCAATTTCTCTCGTTCTATCAGTACTGTTGCAATCAACAATAATTATCTCGTCTGCTCCCTTCAGACCCTCTAGACATTCGGCTATATTATGCTCTTCGTTTTTGGTTAGAACAATTACAGCTATTGAAGGCTTTTTCCCCCTCATTTCCTTTTTATCCATAATAAAAGCACAAAACAGTTTATTAATATTTAAGCAATATTTTGAATCTTCCGACTTTTAATAATCACTATATCCCCAATTTGAAGCAGTTGCTTGTTCATATCTTTCTCAAATCGTCTAAAAAAGAACTTTTGGAAGTCTTTTATAAGATAAGAAAATAGTATAGACAAAGAGTGGATACGATTTGTTTCGATCTTTTCTAAGGAAAATCCATATTTTTTTAATATATAATTTAATTCAAAAAAAGGTATCGGATTGATATGGCCATTTTTGTGCATAGTTTTAGTATCAAACCAAAAGAAAGTTCCAGAAAAAAGAAATCTAATCCTTGATTTTATGTTTAAAATATTAGGCGTAGTTACTATTAGTTGTCCTCCCTGTTTTAACACTCTATTAAATTCACGAACTACAAAGTGAGGATTTTCGACATGCTCAATACCTTCTATACAAGTAACAATATCAAACATATTTGATTTATAAGGTAATTTTTTGTTCAGATCGATATAATCTGCTCCCTTAATAACACATTTAGCAGGCATAATATCGCCATATCTCACCTTCAATTTCTTATTAATTAACATCTTAACGAATATTCCATTCCCGCATGGAACATCTAATACATAAGCACCGAATTTTAATTCAAGACAATCAATTACTTTGTCATAAATACCTTCATCAGCTTCGGGAAGATACTCCTTATTTCCATTCATTTTATTCATAAACTTACAAATCCATTTGTTTTGTAATACTCATAACTGTTTGATGCTGCTATTCTTTTCCATTACAATATCCAGCATTTCCTTTATCCTATGGCTGTACGTATGCTTAGCCAAGGCCTTCTCTCTTCCTCTCTCAGCTATGGTTTTTGCTTCATTCGGATGTCGAAGATAATATGTTACAACCGATTTTAAATCATTTTCATCATCGAATACAGCAAGATCTTCCCCCGGCGTAAAGAGACGCAGAACATCCCTCTGCTTGTCAACTACAAGTAAGGCCCCACATGCCAGTGCCTCATATACCCGTGGGGCTGCCTGATAGCAGGAAATATTACCTGATGGATCACGGTAATGAGCATGAAACACAATCTTTGAAGCACTGAATATCTTAACCCATACTTCTGATTTTATCTTTTCTCCCCTGATAAACTTCTTTAACGGTGAATGCGGCGATAGAGTATCCCAACCAGGCCCCCATATTCCGAGGTCAAAATCTATCAAGCTCTCCAAAAACCTCCGTCTTTGGGGATATAATTCTCCCCCCGAACCGACAAAGCATATATCGCAACCGTATCTTTGCATCTCTTCGGTGCTCAGTTCTACTGGCTTATGGAAGTCAGGATCACAGGCAAAAGGAAGCCAGCGAAGGTATTTGATATGCAAATCATCCAAAAGTTCATATGCTTCCGAACCGCCGGTAAAGACAAAATCATAGTGAGGCGCTGCTTCTCGTATCGGTTCAAATATTCTCGGTGCATCTATCGTCCAGAGTGCTGTTTTAATGTTCATTTCCCTCAAGGCATCCACCGTTTTCGGTACAATATTCCACCCACCAGCCTCCAAAAACAAATCGGGTTTATATGTTTGCGCTATAGAGATGAGCCTTTTATTGAGTCGCTGCACATCCCAGTGATGCAAAAATGACGCCCTGTCCCTGATCCTTCCTGGAATAACAAAGTCGCGGTTTTCAAAAAAAAGAGTCTCGCAGCCGTTTTTCCTGAAGGCCTTTTCGATATACTCGGTAAAGGTTTCAAAGTGGGGGTTTTTATTCGATGAAAACAAAACCTTCATAGCATCTCATCCTAGTATTACCCCTATCATCTTTTTAGCCATGTTATCCCAGTTATAGACCTCTTCAACTGCCTTACGGCCATTGGCTCCCATATGCGATGCTAGCTTTCTATTTAAAAGTAATTGTATGAGCTTCGCAGCCAGATCCTTTGCGGTAAAATCAGCCACCAAACCGCATGCATAGGAACGCAAAATCTTAGCGGTCTCTCTACAATTCGTCGCTATAACAGGTCGCCCACACGCTAAAAAATCGAACAGTTTTACCGGAAGGGTCGTATGGTAATAGATATGGTCAGGGTGAGGTATCACCGTTATATAGCATCCTTGTAAAAACTCACTGGCGTTCACACTATAATATACATCTTCACGGAACGAGACCCAATCAGACTCAAATTGCTCCTTTAATCGCTGATAGTAATTGATTCCCTCTTTATGATGTATCCCAGGCGTTCCCCCAATGGATAGCGTTACTTCTGGTACTTTCTTTTTAACTAAGCTCATGGCTTCAATTAACAATTCAATTCCCCTTCCCGGAGCTATACCTGATATAAAACCCACTCGCGGCTCATCGGGGAGTTTTGTAAACTTGAATAGACTAGGATCTGAGGCATTTTCAACAACGAAAATTTTTCTATGGTACTTTTTTGGATATAATTCCTTACATGCTTGCGATACGGCAAAGACATAGTCACAGATCTCTATATTGCTCAGCAGTACTTGCTGTATAGCATCGATCTTTTCCGGAGCATCATCCAATTGATAGGCAGAGCGTTGCCATGCCCTGTTATCCCGAATATCAAGGGCAAGTCTAAGATGCAAGCTTCGGAAGAATTGTAAAAGTCTTGGATTTCTTTCGTTTTCAAACAATACAACGTCATTTTTTTTCTTCGTTAAGATAAAAAAGATAAGTTTGAAGTAATTGATAAAGGCAGCAAAAGATATCCGTCTGAAATTAAAACTGGAAAGTAATATGGTTTGGATACCGTTTTTTCGAAGACCTTCATGTAGCTTGGCAGCTCTCACTGCCATTTTTATTTTTTTCTCTTCCTTGGGGGTAAAAATCAGTATTCTCATAAGCAATTTGTTCTTGGTTAAATGTAACAGTAAGTATTTCTATTCAAAGAAAATGATGTTGCCTGATTTATCTAACTATATCTCTCAAATATTTTAATGAGGTTTTTCTCTATGATATGCCAACTGTATTTTTTGTCACACTTTTCTCTCGCTTTTCTCCCCATTTTTCCGGCTTCAGCGGGATGATCAAGAACATATTGAGTTGTTTCTGCAAGTAATCTTGGATTTTCGGGTTCAATAACCCAGCCACAGCCATCTAAGATTTCAGGAATGTCTGAAATGTTTGTAGCTATTATAGGTTTTGCCATGGCCATCGCATCAAATATCTTTGCCGGTACCTGTCCATAAGAAGCGGCTCTTTTTTGTTGAGGTACTACTACCAAGTCTGTAATTGCTAAAAAATGGGAAAGTTTTTCAAATGCTTGTGGTGGAAAATATATTATATCATCTTTTAACCCTAAACCCTCAGCTTTATTTTTAAGGCTGTTATGATAATCATTATCTTCTATGCCAACAATCATGAGTAAGATGCTCTTTTTTTTAAGGAATCCTACTGCATCAATAAGATCTTCCAATCCTTTATGAGGTCTGGGGGTTCCAATAAAACTTATCACAAATACATCTTCCTTTATATCAAACAGGTATTTCTTTCTTAATTTGCTCTTATTGAATCTTTCGGGTTTAAGAGTATTAGTATCTCTCCCGTGCCAAATGATAGTTCCACCATATATAGAATGTAATATATTGCTTGATACAGATATATCATCGGCAAAGCGGATTAATTTATTTAACAAAATGGTATAGTAATATGATCTAAAATCTGATCGAGATAAATAAAAATCTTTTATCTTTTTAGGCCAACTGAGCGAATTATAGAATTCCTTTCCGAATCCTAATTCCCAATCGTCTATATCTAATGCTATTGGCATTCCAGTTCTAACCTTCTTCATTAAGGCTACACCGAAACTTGGCATGAGTGGTTTACTAGCATAGATTACATCGCCAGAGATCATGCGTAGCATTTTTCTGGCTTCGAAATGACCGCTTTCATATCCTTTAACAGTCTTCACCTCAAAATCACAAGCATCAGCTAAAGGCTTCCATATTCCTTCACCAAAAACAGGACCTAATATCTCAACATCATAATGTTTTTGCAGTATTTTTGCTAATAGCCAGGCTCGGCCAAAGCAGTTATGAGATAAATCTGGTGTTAAGATGGAAATTTTCATCGTTCGTCACTTTACAGAAAACCATAGAATTCATTCGTTTTTCCATCAATAATATCAAACATATTTTGGATTCTTTGTGTATATGTATGCTTGCCGTGGGCAAGTGTCTGCGCATTCTTTCTTATCTCTTCTCTCTCCTCCTTGTTCTCTAAATAATAACCCAATAAATCAAAGAGTTCTTCTTCAGTTTTAAACCATACCGCATGCACATGATTTTTGACTAATCTTTCGATGCCTGGAAACCATTCACACAAATAAAATGCTCCGCACCCAAGGGCGACAAAAAATCTATTGGATGTAAAAAGATATTGATCAAAATCAGGATTCATGCCAAAAGTTATTCTAGACTTCGAATAAAAATTTGAAATACAATTTCTAACATCATTTTTAGTTACTACGTTATATTTCTCTGAAAGTTTCTTCAATACTCGCGTTCTCTTTTTATAAAAGTTATTTTCTAAAACGCCGGAGAACCCTATGTCATACCTTTCTGGTAAATTCAGCCTATACATAAAGGCAGGGGTACATGCTTGAGGCATATAGTAGATCTTTTTTATATTGTAAGCTTTTTGATAATCTTTAATTTGACCGGCGTTTGAAAGAAACATAATATCAACAAGATTTTCTAAATCCAGAGACTCTGGTTCTCTTGGATCGCAGTACCAGTAAATGACCTTGCATCCTCTTTTTTTTAACTGTTTGATATCTCTTGCCATCCACTGCATCAAAGGGAGACAATCTTTGAGACCACACCATAATATATCAGGATGAAATTCCAATATTTTTGCTTTCAGATTTGCGAAGTTTGTATCTTTTCGAATATCAAGAAGTAATGTCTCATAACCCAATTCATTAAAAGCTCTTACCTGGCCATCCCAGTGAAAACCTAATTGAGTATACCGGTAAAGCTCATATCCTCCAATAGCACATATCTTCTTTTGTTGCGTAGGTTGAAAGGCAGGCTTATTAACGACCATAGCCTTAAGCATATTATGCTTGCGATATTTATCTTCTCTTTCCTCTAATTCCAGCCAGTCAATAGAAAAATTCAGCTTATCGAGTAACTCTGCCAAACTACCTTTTGTGAAAAATTGTCGATGTCCGGCATCATAGTATGCATCTTTGTTCGGGATAGTAAGGAGAAACTTGGCATGGGGCTTCAAAACCCTTTTAATTTCTGAAAATGCTTTTCCTAATTCTTTAGGTTCAATATGTTCGAACACTTCAATGGCATAACCTCCTTCAAAACTACCATCAAAGAAGGATAAATTATCAATAGCTCCTTCAAGAAATTGGACATTACTCAGATTCTCATCCTCTTTATGCTTTTTTGCTATTTGAAGGACTTCATTTGAAATATCAACGCCGACGATAGAATAGTCTTTTCTACCCATAATAATTTCCAACTCACCCGAACCACATCCTAGACTAATGGTTTTTTTTTCTCTGAATAAATCGTCTTTAAGTTCATTTAGGATTTTGTTATGAATGTGATTCTTTCTCCATTCTATGGTAAATGTTTCAGGCCTTTTTTCTTTTCTTTTAAGCCATTCCTGCTCAGGTGTTGCAAAGCCTTCTCGATCTATACTTTTATATGCCTCTACACGTATACATGGTTCTTGCAATCTATGATAGTCTTGTGGATCACACCTTTTGATTCCTTTATATCC
>Ga0307422_1000547_pt1 | contig 21014 bp, 20 predicted proteins | sample SalMarWE160290MG_FD_202153 | JGI IMG/M metagenome (GOLD analysis project Ga0307422, IMG submission 202153) | Salt marsh sediment microbial communities from the Plum Island Ecosystem LTER, Massachusetts, United States - WE1602-90 | ecosystem: Environmental > Aquatic > Marine > Intertidal zone >...
CGATAAGGGCAGAGACAGCTTAAGTCTGATAAATTACCGTTTTACTTCCAAGGAGTTGGATACTGAGACGAATCTTTACTACTTCGGGGCGAGGTATCTTGATCCCAAGACCAGCAGGTGGATAAGTCCGGATCCGGCGTTTGGGGCATATTTGCCTGTGGCTGGAGGGAATAATGCAGACCTGCCGGGGATGGGTGGGGTATTTAATCCGGTTAATATTAATCCATACCATTATGGGGGTAATAATCCGATTAAGTACGTTGATCCGAATGGATTTGAAAATTATATTGCTGATAAAGCTAATATGGATAGATTAAGAAGTGCTGGTGTTTCAGCACAAACAGCTGGTATTACAATGGGAAATAGAAATGTCCCTATGAATAACGCTGGTATTACATGGTCTTTTGCTGGACATCAAGCAGGGGGTTCTAGTACACCTGGTGTCGATATTTCATCTAATAATCGAACAGTATTTACATCACGTGAAGGAATACTAATTTATCGTGACAGTGGCAACATTGGATATGGTTTTCATGCAATATTAACATATACAGAGGAAAAAAGTATAACTTTAGAAAATGGTGTTACTGTTACATATTTTGTAAATCGTAGAGAAACATATGCTCATTTGGTTAAACCAGAAAACACTCAAGAATTATTAAATCAAGGACCAATAGAAGTTGAAGCAGGGGCACTTGTTGGGACTGAAGGTAATACTGGTAATTGCACAACAACCGCAGGTGGGGCGCATCCAAGAGCGCTTGTTACTCCTGAAGAAAGGGCAGCTGGATGGGGAAGACATTTACATTGGGATCGCCGTGAGGATGGTAAGTTTATAGATCCATTAGATTAGACTATTTAAATTTAGCAAGATAAAATAATTATACTTTTTTATTAAACACAAAGGAGAATTATAATGGCAAAGATTCAAAGAATAGCAATCTTTATTTTTATAAGTCTTTTAATAATTTCAAATTGTTCACAAAATAATAATACAAATAGATTAGACCAAAATGAATATATACCTGAAATCGAAAAAAATAACATGAATGAAAAAAATATCGATGATATAAAATTTGATTCGGAATTATGGAAAAAATCTGATTATAGAGAAAGAAGTAAATATATAAATGATATAATCAAGAATAATAAATTAATGACTCTAACGAAAGAGGAAGTTATAAAAATGTTGGGAGCACCTGACAAAGTGTTTAAAGAAGAAGAAGATATTTATCTATATAAAGTTGATTTAGGAAGAAAACTCAATGAAGGAACCCCAATATTACATTTTTTAAGTATTGAGTTTGATAATACTGGATTAAGTAAAAATGTTTATGTTACTGATTAAGTGTCCCTTACCGAATTGTGATCATAAATATTACCGAAATAAAACTGTCCGGTTTCTGGTATAAATCATAACATTACCAAATTAAGACAGTAAAAAACTTAAGGACAGTAATTTGTGAAAGTACGAACCAAACAACCGCAAGCCGTAATAACACTCGTATACATTTTCTAAAGCACAATAAAAAGCGTTTCCGGTATATAGAAACGTGTATCCGGCGCAAGCCCGCCTGGCCACATCCTGTGGACAGGCTAGACCGAAAACAAGTTTTAGTCAGTACGCCATCCATGGCTGCAGCCGAAAACAGGTTTTCGGCCTACTTGCGCCGGAGTTGGTAAGCGAATTCATTAAAAGCTTGCTGACTCGTAGGCCAGCTTGAAGCAAGGAGCTGCTTGCTGGGTTGAGAGTAAAACTGGGCCACCGTGAAGCTTTGTAAAACCGTTGTAGCAAGGTTGGCCCGGTAATTGGACGCAATATATAAGTGAGAGCATCAAGCAGTGACAGTTGCATTGTGGAATGCAGCGAGCCGGCTTTTTAGCTATAATACGCTTGTATGGTTACTCAGCAACAATTTCAGCATGCCCGCGGGTAGTAGACAGAGACTTCGTTTCTGTCTACCCTAAGCCAGGGCAGTGCTTTTTAGATAAGTATGCCAGGGACGGCAGACGCTAAGAAGCAGTAAAAAGCAGCGGTTGTTAAGGCATTTACAATTGGCTATTGACCGCCCTGGCTTAGGGCGGAGCGGAAGGGCTTAAGGGGAATAGCTTCCTATAATTGCGCATTATAGGATGCTAGGCCTGATGGTATGGTAGTAAATGTTGGGTTTAAAAAGCTAATGTGGGTATGGCATTTAAATTTGGGATAGGCTTAAGCCCTGTAGCGAAGCTACCCGCTTGAGACGCCATTTAAAGCCGGCTTTAGTGAGTGGTTATGCGGAAGTTTTAAGTTTTTTTAGTTTCCTTAGGAAAAATCTTAAGCTTATAACCGCATTCAGGGCAGTAAAGCATATTGTTTTTCCGGTACATATTGCTTTTTTCACATTTAGGGCATCTTATTTTAGGCATGAGGTTTGGTTCTTGTTTGGGGATTAGTTCCATATATTAGCACCTACTAAATATTAATACGGAGGTAAGTATAGTTGTGCTTTTTTATTTTGAATTATCTTTTTGTGAATCTTGTGGTCTGAATAAATGTTTACAGTCAAGGCAATATAGCCATCTGTCATTTAATTTTTTAATGTTACTTTTATTGCATTTTGGACATATTAATTGTTCTTTTTTAAATGAATTGTTCATTTTTGGTTACCTCCTAAGAGATAATACGGAGGTAAGTATTTAGTTGCTTTTGGTTTAACCAATATTTTTTTAGTTTATTATTCTACACCTTCGGCTTTTAAAAAGTTATCAATGTTTTTGAGTAAAGCTTTTTGCTGTGAAAGGGGAAGTTTTTCAATATTATATAACCGTTTCATAAGCTTCAAACTAGGTATTTCATTTTTGTAATTATTATTCAAACCTAATAAAGAATCAGCACTTACTTTTAAGGTTTTTGCAATTCTTGCAACCATTTCACCGTGAATACGTATTTTACCTCTTTCGTAATCTGAAAGAAGAACTCTTTTTATTCCTATTCTTTCTGCTAATTCGTGCTGAGTAAGACCTTTCAGTTTACGGAATTTTGCAATTCGTTTTCCGATAGGCATATTTGAGTCTATAGGTTTTAATTTTTCTTCAATAGATTTTGGCATAAAAAAATTATAACATAGTACTTGACAAAAGCGTCAAAGAGGCGCATAATAGAAACAACAAAAGTGTCTTGACACGGTTTTTGTAAAACTGTGTTTTTTAGGGTTCCTGTTCGTTGAACAGGCATTAAAAAAGCCCTGTTTCCAATTGGTTGATCACCGGGAAAACAGGGCTTTTAATAAAATCACAAGGAGAAACCTCCTTGCAACAATCTGTACCAAGTATAGCAGAAAAACCCCTCCCAATCAATAGCAAGCAGGTTTCTCCTCTTCTTTCAAGGAGGAAAAAGTGGAATACTACACCACAACCACAGACCTTTACGAGGCAACATACTATTACTTAAACGGTGCTGAGTTAATAGAAATAGCAGGCACCAAAGTAAATGGTAAAATCACCTGCGAGCTTACGTTCAGTAAGCCGGACATTACTTCTTTACAGCTTACTTATCTTCAAGGCAAAGCAGCAGTAAACATCCTTCAGTTTAGACGAGCCTACGGACAGATAGCGGCCTGGGTAATGAAAGCCAAAAAAGAGTTTTCAAACAAACCTCCATGCGAAGGAGGCAATTAATGAAACCGAAAACTGATGTCATCATCTTTTCCAACCAGAAAGGCGGAGTAGGAAAAACCACGCTTACACGCGAGATAGGCATTTACCTTGCCGGCAGAGGATACCTGGTAATGCTCATAGACTGCGATCCACAAGGAAACTTAACCAGGGGCTTAGTTGAACAGCCTGGTCCGGGACTGTACGAAGCATTAACAGGAAGTGCTCTTAACTTTACAAAGATAAATGATAACCTGAACCTTTTAGCAGGAGATGTTAGATTAGCTTCTTTAGAAAAAAGCCTTATTTCAGAAATTGACGCTTACCTTAAGCTTAAAGAGCTGTTAGCTTCCGAGCACTTTAATAAGTATGAGCTTATTCTACTGGACACTCCACCCAGCTTAGGAGTGCTGACAGTAAACGCACTCACTGCGGCACATCATATTATTATTCCTATGCGCCCGGCACTCTACACTCTGCAGGGCACAAACGATTTAATGGCTACGGTTGCCAAAGTAAGGAAGACACTTAATTCAGGGCTTAACCTTTTGGGCGTAATTATTAACGGTTTTGAAAGCGTGCCTGTGATAACCCGGCAGATAAAGAGTGAGATAGAGAGTAGCTTTGGCAACAAGGTGTTTGAGACACATCTTTCCAAAAGCATCAAGTTAGAAGAAGCCATAGCAGAGCAGAAAGGAGTAACCGAGTTAAAAAGAATAGACCGTTCCCGGGCTAAACAAGAGGTAGCACGGATCGGAGCGGAGCTGCTGGTACGCTTAGGCATGCAGGCCAGGGGGGTAAGCAATGGCTAAAGACAGACTGAAAGGAAAGAAGACCTTAAAAGTAACCGGTTTTCTGGAGGAGTTTGAAAAGGACGGGCTTAAGGACAAGGTGGATATTGTAGACCTGTTTTATGAGTTCGGCGTTAAGTTAAAGCAAAAAGGCAAAAGCTTTATTGGCCTTTGCCCCTGGCATGATGATAAGAACCCTTCGCTTTCTGTTGATAAAGAAAAAGGACTCTACAACTGCTTCGGCTGCGGAGAGTCCGGTGATGTGTTTAGCCTGGTTGAAAAGATGAAAGATTATGACTTTAAACAAGCCTTAGATTACTTAAAGCAAAGAGCAGGATCTCAGGTGCTGCCCGCTACACCGGTCTCATCAACTGTAAAAGAACCGCCTGCGTATACGATAACCACTAATGCTAAAAAGTCTGAAAAGCACAACCCTTACACCCTTACAGACATCACGGATTACTACCACAAGAAGCTCTATGAAAACAAAGCTGCACTCTCCTATCTTGAAGAGAGAGGCATAAAAGACAGTAAGCTGTATACCCGTTTTAAGCTGGGCTTTGCGGACGGAAGCTTATTTAATGTATGCTCTAACGGCCAGAAAGACGCGCTTAAAGCCCTGGGGATTATCAGGGACAAAGGAGCGGAGCACTTCGCGGGCTGTATTACCTTCCCGATTACAGACGAGCAAGAGCAAACTGTAAGCTTCTACGGACGGGCAATCAAAGACAATCAACATCTTTACTTATCCGGACCGCACAAGGGCGTGTTTAACTTAAAAGCAAGCAGGGTTTATAATGAGATCATCGTAACAGAAAGCATCATTGATGCCCTGTCTTTAATCCAGCTTGGCATAGAAAACGCGCAGGCTTGTTACGGTACTAACGGGTTTACTGCCGAACACTTAAAGCTCTTAAAAGACAACCTGGTTAAAACTGTGGTCATAGGCTTTGACTCAGACGTTGCCGGAAGAAAAGCAGCCGGCACACTGCAAACAAAGCTTGTGGATGAAGGTTTTAAAGTAAAGACCATAGAGCCGCCTGAAAACAAAAAAGACTGGAACGATTACCTGATTGCCGACGGCAGTAAAGAACAAGTAAAAAAGCTCATAACAGAAGCGCCGCTTACCCAAAAAGAACAAGAACCCTTTAGCGTAGACAAACAGGGCGCGGTCTATGTGTTTACCATGGACGAGCTTACTTACAGAGTAGTGGGAGTAAAAGAGCTCTTTGTACAGGACTTAAAAGTAACGATAAAAGCGGAGTACGGAAAGGAAAGCTTCTATGACAGGCTTGATCTTTACTCTGCACGCTCAAGAAGCAGTTACAGCGCAAACCTGGGGAGCCTGTTTAGGGTAGAGCCTACAAGAATAGAACGCGACCTGGTGAGGATGCTGGAACACCTTGAAGAACAGCGCGACAGGGCTTTAAGCCAGGGAGAAGAAACCCGGAAAGAGCTTACCGAAGAAGAACACACCCTGGGGTATGAGTTCCTGCAGAGCAAAGATATCTACGCACAAATTGTTACCGACATGGAGCTGTTAGGCTATGTGGGCGAAGAAGTAAACAAGCAGCTTACCTACCTTGTGGCGGTGACCAGGCTTTTGGGAAAACCTTTAAGCGTGTACATCCAGGCAGGTGCATCGAGCGGCAAGTCCTACCTCCTGGAAACCTTACGCAAGCTCTTACCCAAGACTTGCGTCAAAGCCTTAACATCGTTTTCAGACCAGTCGCTTAATTATCTGAAAGATGAAGACTTTGAAGACAAAGTATTTATTGTAGGCGAAGCCATACATAACGATGTAGTGGAAGCGCAAGTACGCCAGATGCAGAGCGAGAACGAGCTTTCGAGGCTTGTCACGCTTAAGGATCCGAAAACAGGAGAGCTACAGAGTAGAGAAATCCGCCACAAGGTGCGTATAGCCTTTATGATGTCCTCCACCGCGCTTTATTTGAATCCTGAGAACGCGTCAAGGTGTCTTGTGCTCCATGTGGATGAGAGCGCGGAGCAAACGGAACGGGTATTAAAAAAGCAGCGTCACAAACGCACCTTTAAAGGCTACATAGAAGAAGCAAACCTTATCCCTGAAATCATTAAAAAACACAGGGCAGCACAAACGCTATTAGAGAAGCTTCCTGTATTTAACCCCTTTGCGCCCTATCTCACCTTTCCCAAAATCAGGACCACCATGAGAAGAGCACAGGAGCAGTTCTTAAGCCTGATTGACGCAAGCTGTTTGTTGCGTCAGCTGCAGAAGGAACGGTTTACAAAAACAGACCCGGCCACAGGCAATGCGGTTGCAGGCATAGAGTGCGACATAGAGGACTACCGTATAGCCTACGTGCTTTTTACAAAGGGTGTAATGGGAAGGTATTACAGCGATCTGCCACAGGGAGCAAAAGACTTGTACGAGATAATACGCCGCATGATTAAAGAACTCGCGGCCAAAGAAAAGCTAAAGACCACTGAAATGACCTTTATTCAAAAGCAGGTAAGAGAACTTACGATGCTTGGGGCGGATTCCATAAGGAAATACATCCAGCTCCTTGTCGGGTATGAATACCTACAGGTAATAGGAGGCAAAAGGCACGGCACCCGTTTTTGTTACCGTTTAAGGGAAGAAAAAGCCATAGATGAGCTTGATATTTCCGTAATTCCTACGCCGGAAGAAATGGAGAAGCGGATAAATTCAAGCAAAACTTAGGAAAGGTGAGGAAAACTTAGGAATTCCTAAGTTTTAAAACATAAGTGTTTATGTGGTAAAGAATTGATGTTCTTAAAACCACTTAGGAAAGCATTTTCGGGGGGAGACACAGGCAAACAAACAAAAGAAGGAGAAGCCGATGCAGGAGATACTGGAAAAAGCGGAAAAAGAACTAATCACCATACGCGCCCTCTGCGATGTGCTCGGCGTAATAGACTGCGCCGAGCTTGAAAGAAACACCCTTGCCTCCCTGGGCGTGCTGATAGGTGAAGCCGGCCAAACGCTTTACGAATACGTGCGGGAACTTGGCACAAACTCATTTGAAATACAAGGAGATACCAGCCATGAATGAAGAAGTACAAAGACTTACCAAAGAGTTTATAGCATACGAAAGCATGAGAGGAATAAAGAACACAAAGACCATTCTAAGCCACCTTAAACCCTTTTTTAGCTACCTGGAAAAGGAAGGTTTGACTGTAAGTGATGTAAGGATAAAACAGGCCCAGGAGTTTCAGACATGGTTAAGTACCTTAAGTAAAAGAGACGGAAGCGTGTACTACGCCACCCTTACGGTAATAAGCATCATCAGCATGGTAAGAAGGCTTTATGATTATCTAAAGCACAAGGGAGTAGTGTATGCTAATCCTTTTTTAAGGATCAAGCGTATGAGAACAGAACGTACCTTGCCCAGGGACATCCCCACCGAACAGGTAATGGATAAGTTTTTGGCCTTGATGGCCGGATTCCGGAAACAAAAGACTCTTTTAAAACAGAAAGCCTATTACAGGGCGCATGTGATGGCCGAGCTACAGTACGCAACCGGTTTACGCATACAAGAGCTGCTGGACTTAAAGCGTGAGCAGATAGACTTTGAGAAAAAGGTGATTCATGTAAAGAGAGGAAAAGGGGGTAAAGAACGCCTGGTGTATTTGAATGAGTACTCAAGTGATGTGTTAAAGATTTATGTAACCCGGATGCGTGCGCTTATCAACAGAAACACATGGAGCGAGCGCGTATTCGGCATAAAGGATAAAGGAACGATTACCGACACCTACCACAAAGTGTTAAAAGAAGCAGCCAGGAAACAGGGGCTAACCCGCTTCACCTCGCATAGTTTCAGGCACTCGTTAGGGTTTCACCTGTTACGCAGGGGCTGTGACATGCGCTACATCCAGCTTATCTTAGGCCATGAAGACATGAACTCAACCGCCATTTACACCCGTGTTGAGAAGAGCGACTTAAAGAGTGTGCTTGACCGGTGCCATCCCCGGCAGTTTAGGAGCATAAGAGATGATAACAAAAGAAACGCTGGTTAAGGGATTTCTCGCCTTTCAGCAAGGCTGCGGCTTAAGCTCAAAGACCGTAAGGAGAAGCGGTTATATGGTAACCCGCTTTTTAGGCTGGCTTGGTGAAATGGATATCAGGGAGGCGGATGAAAACACACTTTTTGATTACAGGGAACACCTTAGCACCATGATAAGCAGGTTTAGAGGAACACGTTTAAGCCCGGAGAGCATAAAGCTTGAGATGAGTACCTTAAAGAGCTTTTTTGAGTACCTGTTTATGCATGAGTTTATTTTAAAGAATCCGCTGGAAGGAGTAAGGCTTACAAAAGCGTATGAGAAGCGCATGCGAAGTATATTTACTGAAGCAGATATTGTTTTGTTATTAGACAGTATCACCGTTAGAACACCTGCAGGTCAAAGAGACAGGGCGTTGTTTGAGCTTATGTATTCGTCCGGTCCTCGTATTAACGAGGCTTTGCATATCGAGACCACGCACATAAACTTAGAAGAGCGCACCCTGCTCATTAGGAAGGGCAAGGGAAAGAAAGACAGGTACGTGCCTTTTTCCAAAACCGCGCTTACGTTTCTGCTTATCTACATAGGAGAAGGCCGCAGGAAACAGCTTAAGCGAATGAGGAGGACGGAAGAAAAGAAGTATGTGTTTTTGGGAGGAAAAGGCAGGGTAAGGTACGATGTAATGAAAACGCGTTTTAAGGACTACCTGAAGAGCTGCTGTCTTGAAGGCAAAGGCTACACCATGCACTCTATAAGGCACGCGTGCGCTACTCATCTTTTGTTACATGGCGCAAGCATCAGGTATGTCCAGGAGCTCCTTGGTCATGAACATTTAAAGACAACTCAAACCTACACCAGGCCGCATGAGGAGAATATTAAGAAGGTGTACAGGACGTATCATCCACGTGAGAACGAGTACTTTAAGGAGGTTGATGAGGAGTATGTAAAGCATGTTGATGAGCTTAAAGCGCGTATTGAGTGGAGCATGCGCGCTAATGAGCAGCAAAATCGTTTAGGGCATAAAAAAGGATTCGGGAGGTGGAAAGGAACGTAGAGTGTAATGTGAAAACCCGGCCGTTCCAGTTATGGGAACAGGCTTTGCCTGTAAAAATTATTTTTGACAAAGGGGGAGAAGAGGGATAGAATAATTTTAAAGAGTGAATGATCTTTGAAAACGAATGATTTTGTGGAAGGATGTTATTTAAGGATGTTTGGTTAAAATTTGGAGAGAGCGGCTGTTCACTTCCAAGGAATTAGATAAAGAGACGGGGTTATATTACTATGGTGCTCGTTACTTGGATCCCAAGACGTCGAGGTGGCTTAGCAGTGATCCCATGATGGAGAAATATCTTCCTGTTTACGGCAGTAGAAATAATCTGCCTGGAGAAGGTGGAATATTTAATACAGTTAATCTTTGTGTTTACAATTATGGTGGAAATAATCCAGTAAAGTATGTGGACCCAAATGGAAATGATATATACGATGTAAATATATTTAAAGATTCTCAAGCTCAAACAAGCAGCAATGAATTTTTACCTGGTGTTTCAAGTTATGATACATCGGATACTAGTATGCCAAATACTATTTATTGGTATGGCTGTTTGTATACATCAACTATAAACGTAGCTAATTATTTTAAGAACACAACGTCTCTGCAACACTTAAGAAAAGGTGAAAGCCCCAATTCTTATAAACACACTTCAATCAATGACAAAAATTTACCCGGATATTTCCACATAAAACAGAAAGAAGGCGGTGGTGAAGATGTAAATATGTCTGCCGCTAAAATAAAGGCGTTGGTAGAAGATGTTTCCGGAGTAAAAGTAAATGTAACGCAATATGGTGGAGCTGAAGCAAGAAAAATGATTGAAAATTATGCAAATTCCAAAGAAAATGTTGCCATTATTGCTAATGTTGGAGGCCATCCGAATATAGATCAGCATTGGGTGAATTTATTAGGAGTAAATGAAGTTAGTCCTCTAATGGACATATTAGGGGCTGGTGGTGATGAGCGCTATTTAGATTATATTGAGACATATCCTATTTTTGCTGATGAAAAACATAATTATCAATATCAATTAAAACATGTAGACACAATATATGTTGTGGAGCCAATAGAATAGTTTAGAGGAGAAAAATGAGTATGAAAAAAATATTGTTAATAACACTACTTGCACTATTTGCCATAGCAGGCTGTACACCAAATATGGACGATCTTTTTAAAGCTATGGAAAAGGGTAATAATGAAAAAGTAGAAGAGATTTTAAAAAGCGGTATAGATTTAAGGGGTGTTGATATAGAAAAAAATCCATTAAGGTATGCTGCAATAGAATACAGAAAAAAAGAAATAACGAAGTTGCTTATTGAATATGGGGCTGACGTTAATGCAGAATTTGATGAGGGGCAATATCCTGTTTTTTCATTTTTATTTGATGAAGATATGGTTAAGTTAATGATTGATTATGGGGTAGATTTCAATGTTTATAATAGCGGGGGCCAGGCACCGATACATGTGGCCGCAGAGATGGATGCACATGATATTATTAAAATGCTTGCAGAAAATGGGGCCAATATTGATATAAAAGAAAAAACTAAAAGAGGTTTTACTGCGCTAATGGTAGCAGTACAGAAAGGTAATTATGAAACAGTAAAGGAATTAATAGAAGCCGGAGCTAATGTTAGAGCAACAGATAGTTATGAAGATAGGCTACATTTAAGTTTAATACCATGGGATAAAAAAGATTCATTTAAACTAGCCAAGTATCTTATTGAACATGGAGTAAATGTAAATGAACAGGATAGCTATGGTATAACAGCTTTGCACAATGCCGTGAGAGCGAGTGAGTTTAATGTTGTAAAGTTTTTACTTGAGCATGGGGCGGATCCATGTATAAAGGATGCTGGAGGAGGTACACCGATAGGTTATGTATCATTTCTTACAAAAACTTATGATGACACAAAAATAGCACCTGAAAAATATGAATTAAGTAATAAAATGGAAGAGCTTTTAAAGAAATACGCGGGCGATAGATGTAGATAAACAGCCTTTCTGCCACGGCAGGCAATTCAGCTTGTACAAAATGCACAAAAATGTGTGAGTAGTGCAGAGGGAAAAAGTGGAAACTTGAAGGTTGGTAAGCAGTTGTGCACTTCGTACAAGCTGCCGGTCATTGCCTGCCATGGCAGAACTGCATTAAGCAATGTAGGCAATCGCCCAAGCCATGGCGACGTAATTTGCCCACAGTCTTGGGCGCTCCGGATGTAGGGATCACCCGGAGCCTGGGTCTGTGGACAACTTAGTGCAAGGGCGACTGAAGGCTTTGAAAGGGCATGCAAACGCTCATACATTTTAAACGTTATGTGCATAAAAGAATGGCATAAAGTTCTTTTTACATACGTTGGTGTATGAGCGTTTGCAAATTTGGATGAGATTCTGGCGACGTGTAGCCAGAATTGAGCAAAAGCTTGCTGGCTGACGGCCAGCTTGAAGCAAAGTGGTGCTTGCTGTGTTGAGGTAAACCGCGGCACAGTGAAGCTTTCTTAAACATTCGACGCAGGGTTGCCGCGGAAAGGGGTCGCGCTAAGTGGGTAAGAGCTTCACGCAGTAACAGAACGCATTTGTAAAAGCAAAATTATTGCTTTAAAACCGGCGGTACGCAAGGAATCACTCAGGCAGCGGCACTTTGCATCAGGCCTTGCGGGTAGTAGACCGAGTGCCCGCATTCGGTCTACCCTAAGCCAGGGTACTGCTTTAAAGATAAGTATACCAGGGATGGTATACGCTAAGTCGGAGTCTGTGCAGGATGCACAGACGGAGCTTTAAGGAAGCCTCAATTGTTGAGGCATTTGCAATTGGCTAGTGAAAGCCCTGGCTTAGGGCGAGCGGAAGGGCTTAAGGGGGATAGCATCCTATAATGCGCATTATAGGATGCTAGGCCTGATGGTATTGAAGTAAAGGTTGGGTTTAAAAGGCTAATGTGGGTATGGCCTTTAAATTTGGGATAGGCTTAAGCCCTGGAGCGACGCTACCCGCAGACGGTTATAGAAGAAACAATTTATTTATTATCTTACCGGTTTATGAAATTATTTTTTTATTTTATCAGAATCGTCAGAAATTTCTACTGCTAATTCTAATTTTCGTATATCTTCTCTTACTAAATACTTAATGTCTTCAAACATTTGCTTTGGCAAATAATTTTTAGCAATTTGATAAAAATGATAATATAGATTATTTTTTTTTATTCTATCGTCTTTTAATTTGTGTAAACGTTCATATGCATTAGTAATTATCTTTTGTTTACTATTAATTTTTTTGAACCACTCATCGTTTATATTTTTTTGCTGTACTTGAGTTTCAAATTCGGCATTTCTGATTTGTTTTGCTAATATTTTAATATATATCAATGCTTCTTTAATGAGTTCTTCAATTTTTTTTAAAGTGTAGCTTTCTATATTTTTCCAAAGATATTTACCCGATCGCAATTCAATATAATCGCTATGTGCCATCAATTTATTCCTTCAGCTTTTAAGAAATTGTCTATAGTGGTTAAAAGGGCTTTCTGTTTAGAAGATGGAAGTTTTTCAATTTTATTTATTCGTTTTATAAACCTGAGACTGGGTTTTCCATTGTGATTTATTGTTCCTTTTAAGCCAAGGATTTCATCAGAAGAAATCTTTAAAACTTTTGTAATTTTTATAATTAATTTTGCATTTAAGTTATGGCTATCTCTTTCATATGCTGCTATTGATGATCGTGTTACAGATAATTTTTCGGCAAGTTCTTTTTGAGTTAAGCCTTTATCTTTTCTTAATCTTGCCAGTCTTTGACCAATCGTCTCATTTTCCTTTATTGAAATATTTTTATTATTCATAAAAAAGTATAACATTGGTATTGACAAAATGTTCCTTATAGTAACATAATGGAACTTGTAAAAACCCCTTGACAAGGGTTTGCAAAATTGTTGATTATTCCTGCGTTGCAGGAATAAAAAAGCCCTGTTTCCATATGGTCAGCAACCGGTGAAACAGGGCTAATAAAACACTTGAGGAGAAAACCCCCGTGTTTAAAGCTTATCTATATTCTACTAAAAACTTTCCTCCCAGTCAACAACACGCAGGTTTCTCCTCACTTAGGAGGGAAACGTGGAATGTTACACCACAACCACAGACCTTTACGAAGCAACATATTATTACCTTAATGGTGCTGAGTTAATAGAAATAGCAGGCACCAAAGTAAACGGTAAAATCACTTGCGAGCTTACGTTTAGTAAACCGGACATTACTTCTTTACAGCTTAGCTACCTTCAAGGCAAAGCAATAGTAAACATCCTTCAGTTTAGACGAGCCTACGGACAGATAGCAGCCTGGGTAATGAAAGCCAAAAAAGAGTTTTCAAGCAAACCTCCATGCGAAGGAGGCAAGTAATGAAACCGAAAACCGATGTAATCATCTTTTCCAACCAGAAAGGCGGAGTAGGAAAAACAACTCTTACACGAGAACTTGGGATTTACCTTGCTTCAAGAAAACACTTTGTGCTCTTAATAGACTGCGATCCGCAAGGAAACTTAACCAGGGGCTTAATTGAGCAGCCTGGTCCGGGACTGTACGAAGCATTAACAGGAGGCGCTCTTAACTTTACAAAGCTAAATGACAACCTGCACCTTTTAACAGGCGATGTTAGATTAGCTTCTTTGGAAAAAAGCCTTATTTCAGAGATAGACTGCTACCTTAAGCTAAAAGAGCTATTAGCTTCGGAACACTTTAAAAAGTACGACCTTATTCTACTGGACACTCCACCCAGCTTAGGAGTGCTGACAGTAAACGCACTTACTGCAGCAAATCATATTATTATTCCCATGAAGCCGGCTATCTACACCCTGCAGGGCACAAACGATTTAATGGCTACGGTTGCCAAAGTAAGGAAGACACTTAATTCAGGGCTTAACCTTTTGGGGGTTATTGTAAACGGCTTTGAGAGTGTGCCTGTGATAACCCGGCAGATAAAGAGTGAGATAGAGAGTAGCTTTGGCAACAAGGTGTTTAAGACACATCTTTCTAAGAGCATAAAGATAGAAGAAGCAATCGCTGAGCAGAAAGGAGTAACCGAGTTAAAAAGAATAGACCGTTCCCGGGCTAAACAAGAGGTATCACGGATTGGAGCGGAGCTTTTGGTACGTTTGGGAGAGCAAGGAGGCGGCCAATGGCTAAAGACAGACTGAAAGGAAAGAAGACCTTGAAGGTGGAAGGATTCTTAGAAGAGTTTGAGAAAGACGCTCTTAAGGATAAGGTGGATATCGTAGCCCTGTTCAGTGAGTTCGGCATAAAGCTTAGTAAGAAAGGCAAAAGCTTTATTGGCCTTTGCCCCTGGCATGATGATAAGAACCCTTCCCTTTCTGTGGACAGAGAAAAAGGACTCTACAACTGCTTCGGCTGCGGCGAATCGGGAGACGTGTTTAGCCTGGTTGAAAAGATGAAGGGTTACGGATTTAAAGAAGCTTTAGAGTTCTTAAAACAAAAAGCAGGCACACACGTAATTAGAAGCAAACCGGCGCCGGCAGCCGCGCATAAAACCAACGACGCGCCGGTACCGGCAAAAGAAACGACATATACTACCTACACCCTTACCGACATCACCGGTTACTACCACAAGAAGCTCTATGAAAACAAAGCCGCCCTCTCCTATCTTGAAGAGAGAGGCATAAAAGACAGTAAGCTGTATACCCGTTTTAAGCTGGGCTTTGCGGACGGAAGCCTATTTAATGTATGCAGTAACGGCCAGAAAGACGCGCTTAAAGCCCTTGGTATTATCAGGGACAAAGGAGCGGAGCACTTCGCGGGCTGTATTACCTTTCCCATACTTGATGAGCAAGAGCAGGCCGTAAGCATGTACGGCCGGAGCACAGAAGGAAGCACCCACCTGTATTTATCCGGTCAGCACAAGGGCGTGTTTAACTTAAAAGCAAGCAGGGTCTACGACGATATCATCATAACCGAAAGCATCATCGATGCCCTGTCTTTAATCCAGCTGGGATTAGAGAATGTACAGCCCTGCTATGGAACAAACGGCTTTACGGAGGAACACCTTAGGCTATTAAAAGACAACCTGGTTAAAACAATCATCATAGGCTTTGACTCAGATGAAGCCGGCCGCGCTGCTTCAGAGAAACTCAAAGCAAAACTAGTTGAACAAGACTTCAAGGTAAAAGTAATTGAGCCGCCGGCAGGCCCCGGCAACTTGGAAGCAAATGGCAGGGCAAGCAAAGACTGGAACGAGTACTTACTTTCAGGCGGAACAAAGGAAGCGGTAAAAGAATTCATACAAAACGCTTCAATCACACAGAAAGAAAAGCCACCCTATACAGTAGACAAACAGGGCGCGGTCTACGTGTTTACCATGGACGAGCTTAGCTATCGTGTAACGGGTGTAAAAGAGCTGTTTGTGCAGGACTTAAAGGTAACGATAAAAGCGGAGTACGGAAAGGAAAGCTTTTACGACAGGCTTGATTTGTATTCGGCGCGATCGCGCAGCTCTTACAGCTCAAATTTAAGTCTTCTTTTTAGAGTAGAACCTGCCAGGATAGAACGAGACCTTGTCCGGATGTTGGAACACCTTGAAGAACAGCGCGACAGGGCTTTAAGCGGCGGCCAAGAAACACAGAAAGAGCTATCAGAAGAAGAACGAGCCTTAGGGAATGAGTACCTTAAGAGTGCTGATATCTACGACCAGATAGTAAAAGACATGGAAACTTTAGGCTATGTGGGTGAAGAAGTAAACAAGCAGCTTACCTACCTGGTTGCTGTAACCAGGCTTTTGGGAAAACCCTTAAGCGTGTACATCCAGGCAGGCGCATCCAGCGGCAAGTCGTACCTTTTGGAAACCTTACGCAAGCTCTTACCCAAGACTTGCGTCAAAGCCTTAACATCGTTTTCGGACCAGTCCTTAAACTACCTGAAGGATGAAGACTTTGAAGATAAAGTATTTATTGTAGGCGAAGCAATACACAACGAAGTGGTGGAAGCACAAGTACGCCAGATGCAGAGTGAGAACGAGCTTTCGAGGCTGGTAACGCTTAAGGATCCAAAGACAGGCGAGCTTCAAAGTAGAGAAATCCGCCACAAGGTACGTATTGCATTTATGATGTCGTCAACCGCGCTCTACTTAAACCCTGAGAACGCAAGTAGATGCCTGGTGCTGCATGTGGACGAATCCGCGGAGCAGACGGAACGCGTACTACGGAAACAACGACATAAGCGCACCTTTACAGGCCACCTGGAAGAGCTGCATGCTATTCCTGTAATAATAAACAAACACAGGGCGGCACAGACGCTGTTACAGAAAGTGCCGGTATTTAACCCCTTTGCGCCGCACCTTAGTTTCCCCAAAGTACGTACCACCATGAGAAGAGCACAGGAGCAGTTTTTAATCCTTATTGATGCCAGCTGTTTGTTGCGGCAGCTGCAGAAGGAGAAGGTGGCAAAAACGGATCCGGCTACGGGTAAGGTGGTGGAAGGCATCGAGTGCGATATTGAAGATTACCGTATAGCCTACGTGCTGTTTACCAGGGGAGTAATGGGAAGCAATTTTACAGACATACCTTCGGGTACAAAAACCCTTTATGAAGCAATCAGGGAGCTCTGCAGAAAGCAGGCTAAAAGAGGAAAGATAGAACCCACTCAAGCGAGCTTTATTAAAAAGCAGATTCTTGAATATACAGGAGTTGGCGGAGAGTTTGTGAAGAAGCATTTACGTATTCTGGTTGAGTATGAATACATCCAGGTGGTAAGCGGCAAACGCCACGGCACACGGTTTTCCTACAGGTTAAGGGAAGATGCAGACATAGAAATACTTGATATGAGCATGATACTCACACCGGAAGAGATGGAAAAAAGAATAAAACAAGCCGGTAAATAAAAATTTATTGTTTGTAAAACTGGGTACAACTGGGTACGGGTGGGTATGTACCCAGTTTTGAAAGTTAAGTCTTTGTAATACAAGAAGTTAACTTTCAAAAAACAACTGGGTACGTGTTTCCGGCGGGAGACACACACCCCAATCGATTAAAAACAAGTAAAAAAGGAGCAACCGGTGCAGGATTTACTTGAACAAGCGGAAAAAGAGCTTATCACCATACGCGCCCTGTGCGATGTGATCGCATCAGTGGACGCCTCTGAGCTTGAAACAAACACTCTTCCCTGTCTTGCGGTTCTTATGAAGGAAGCAGGAGCAAGGATGTATGAGTATGTGAGGAAAAACGAATGAACGAAGAACACATAACGCTTGTTAACGATTACCATACATATTTAGAGCTTAAAGACTTTAAGAAGAGGGGCATAGAAGACAAGCTGCGCTTTGCCCGCTATTTTTTAGAATACATAGAAAACAACAGCATTGAGTTAAAGGAGTTTTTAAGAACAGATGCGGAAAGCTACCGGGAAGATCTTGCCACCAGGCTAAACAGGAGTGGAAAGATAAGGTACAAGGCTGAAAGCATTAACGGGATTATATCAGGCTTAAGGCTGTTTTTTAAATACCTTGTGAGTGTGGAAAAAGCAATAAAGAACCCGTTTTTAGAAGTGGAGAAGATGAAGCAGAGCGTAAGGCTTCCTAAGAACATTTTAAGTATTGAAGAGATGGGCAAGCTGTTGGGGAGCATAGAGGTTAAGGATAGAAAAGATTTCAAGTTTAAGACAGTGGTTGAGGTGCTGTATGCGACGGGCTGCCGTATCTCTGAAATAGAAGGGCTAATAAAAGAGGATATTGATCTTGAAGACTTAATTATCACAATAAGGGACGACAAGGACAGGAAAGACAGGATTGCGCCGTTAAGCGAGTATGCTCATGGGCTTTTAAGGCTGTATGTGAAGGATTTCAAAGAGGGGCAACAAGTATTCAAGCACGGAAAACCAAGGAGCCTTAACAGGTTTGTAAACGACAGGTTAAAAAGACTGAGTGGGAAACTTGAGCTGCCTCTGCTTACCTGCCACGGGATAAGGCACAGTATAGCCACACACATGTTAAAGAAAGGGGCGGACATAAGAGAGGTGAGCGAGTTTTTAGGTCACAAGCGGATAAAGAATACGGAGGTGTATACACATCTACTTAATGAGGACTTAAAGAAAGTGATAGATGAGCTGCATCCCCGGGAAAGAGGTGAAGAATGAAAAGCATATACGCGCTGCATTTATTTAGAGAGTACCTGAAGCATAAGAACTATTCTGAAAATACGTTAATACGCTATGAGCGTGAGGTAAGGGATTTTCTGTTATGGAGCGGGAAGGAAGATGTAAGGGAGATGAGTAAACAAGACATCCTTAATTACCGTAAGTATATCAGCGAGTGCGGGAGGTTTGCGGTATCGAGCCAGCGAGGCATTATGTTGTGTCTGGGCGTGTTTTTTAAGTTTATGTTAAGGAACGAGAGCATTCTGGTTAATCCGTTTGAAGGGCTTGAATTGGGTATGAAGAAGAGGCAGGGTAAACGGGAGAGTGTAGCTGTGGAAAAATTAAATAAGTTTTTGGACGGCATGGGCGGAGTTGGATATCTTGATTTAAGGGACAGGGCGGTATTTGAGCTTATGTACGGGACTGGATTAAGAGTAGGCGAAACTGCACGGCTTAATCTTACGGACATAGATTTCAATGTGGGGAAGCTGTTTGTGAACCAGGGCAAGGGCAAGAAAGACAGGATAGTGCCTGTGGGAGAAAAAGCCATAGGAGCGTTAAAAAGGTATATAGAGAAAGGAAGGAGCTATTTAAAGAAGATAGAGGATAGGGAAGCCTTGTTTTTAACCATACAGGGAGTAAGGCTTAAGGTGGGAAACATAGAGCATGCACTTAAGAAACGGTTTAAGAAGCAGTTTGGAGAAGCTAAGATATGTCCGCATATGTTAAGGCACAGCTTTGCCACGCACATGCTTGAGGCCGGAGCCGGGATCAAGCACATCAAGGATATTCTTGGTCACAGCTCGATACAGACCACGGCCATTTACACGCATTTTAATGTGAAGAGCATGAGAAAGATTTTAAAGATGTATCATCCACGGGAGAACGAATTGTATGAAGAGTTTAAGGCCGAAGAGTACAGGGAAATACCTTAAATAACTGTTTGACAAGCAAAGTGAAAGTGGTAAAATAGTAGGCAAGGTTTTTGTTCTTTGAAAATATATTTTTAGGGATGGAGAGGATTGTAGTTATTCTGTGTCGGGGTGTTGGGCTATTAAGAACTGTGAGTAAAAAAATGGGAGTATGCATAATACACCCCATACGGCGAGACGTGGATCGATAAGGGCAGAGACAGCTTAAGTCTGATAAATTACCGTTTTACTTCCAAGGAGTTAGACCGGGAGACGGGGCTGTATTACTTCGGGGCGCGGTATCTTGATCCCAGGACGAGCAGGTGGTTGAGCAGTGATCCTATGATGGATGGGGTTAACTGGTACGGGTATGCTAATAATAATCCTATTAAATATGTTGATCCGAATGGGTTGGAGAGCTACCATGAAGAATATATTAGAACTGAACAAGATAAAAATAGGACTTATCAGAAGGCTGAAGAGCAAATAAAAACGTTTAAGAAGGCCGATGAAACAAGAAAAAATATTGAAAAGAATAAAATCGGAAATCTTTTAAAAGCACATAATCAAAAATTTACTTTTAAAGTATATAGAAAAAAAGAGAGCCATTTATCTGGTAAATTAGATAGAGAAGGCGGAAAGAGGGGAAAAGGTGAATGGGGGATAAAAAAACATTATAATTTAGATACAATTATAATTAAAAATATTGAAAACGATGAGACTGTTACATTTGAAGAGACACAGTCTGTAGTAAATCATAAAATATATCCATATGAAAATACAATAAAAGAAGGATTGTTTTATTTTAGAATAGCACCATGGTTATCAGAAAGTTGGTCTCCTGGTACACATCTAAGATTAAGCGGTGCTATGACATTAGGCGGCTATGAAATAGATGAAAGTTGGTGTGGTCATTCGAATACTAGTGGCACTGGTGCTTGGTGGGGTGAAATCCTCTATTCTGGTGGTTGTATTATGAATGAACGAATGGGGGAAATAATACAAACACTAAATAATTTTGGTGCAAAAACCGGAGATATTTATGTTGGTGAGATTATAGAATATACAGACTTTGAATATTAAATTTTTACGGAAAATATTCACGAAAGGTGTACTATGAAAAAGAAAAATATATTTATATTTATTATTTTGATTGCATTAAGTTGTATTTATTCGGATAATTATTTTTTTAGTAATAAAAATTATGTAGTTGACAATGTTACTGTTATTGAGTTTGAAGATAATAATTTTTTATATGAAAATATTAATAGCCCTGAAGAAACAATTTCAGGTAAATATAATGTTAAAGAAGAAAATGGTTTCTCAATTCTTAATGTAAATAAATATTTTTTTATAATATACAATATAGAAGATACTATACTGCTTTATGATGGGTTAAATAAAAGAGTAATTACAGGTTCTGAACCTAAGGGGGCTTATGTTGGTACACGTTTGTTTTACTTTAAAAATATATCAGGATCATCCTTTTTAACTGAAAAGCTGCAAACAA
>Ga0307422_1000548_pt1 | contig 21007 bp, 16 predicted proteins | sample SalMarWE160290MG_FD_202153 | JGI IMG/M metagenome (GOLD analysis project Ga0307422, IMG submission 202153) | Salt marsh sediment microbial communities from the Plum Island Ecosystem LTER, Massachusetts, United States - WE1602-90 | ecosystem: Environmental > Aquatic > Marine > Intertidal zone >...
TGGATTGGATGCCACGGCCGGACACTATATATACCCGTATTGACAAGGTAAATCCGAGCATAAATGAAATTGATCTGTCTGGTTCAACAGATGTGGGAGATTCAGGGTATTACCAAAAGAAAAAGTTAAACCCGGATGCTGCACCTGCAGATGATGCCAGCGGACAAAATTATGTTTATTACCGGTATGCCGAAGTATTGTTGAATTATGCGGAAGCTCAAAACGAAGCTGTTGGTCCGGATGCATCGGTATATAGCGCAATCAATAAAATCAGGAACCGTTCAAACCTACCCGATTTGGAACCTGGCCTTAGCCAGGATGAAATACGTGAGGAAATCAGGAGGGAACGCCGGATTGAACTGTGCTTTGAAGGGAAGAGATTTCTCGATACCAAACGTTGGGCTATTAATGAAGAAGTTATGGGGAACCCACGTCATAACATGGTTATCAGGAATTCATCTCCTTCCGATAATTCAGGAGTTTGGGTTTATAGTGTTGAAGAAGAAGTGAAGTATCAGGCCGTATTTAATTTAAAACAATACATGAGTCCGATTCCTCAGGATGTAATTGATCAGAATCCGAACGTTGAACAGAATCCGGGTTATTGATCTTTTTTGCCCCGGTTGTTGCAACAACCGGGGCAAATTTTTATATTGCACATATTAACTACCCCGAAGCATCCCGACAGCTTCGGGAAAGGGGTATGAAATTGAACATGGTTCGCAAACCTATTTGTTCCCGATCCTTGGATCGGGAATTAAATCACTACCTTTTCGCCACCAAAACGAACGCGAAGGGGGATTAACTTTTAATTTGATTTAAAATGGTAAATATTTCAAGAAGAAAATTTATTCAGTCAAGCGCTGTTAGTGCAGCTGGAATTGTATCTCTTCCATTGTTACAGGGTTTTAAGGCCGGGGCAAACAATACGATCCGGCTTGGTTTTATTGGATGTGGTCAGCAGACTATGAATTTATTAAACGGATTCCGTCATATTAAAGGCGTAGAGGTAGTCGCCGGAGCAGATGTGTATGGAATTAAAAGAAAACGATTTGAAAAACAGGTAAAAGAATATTATCCTGGCGGTGAAGTAAAAACTTACCTGGATTACAGAGAAATCATTGACCGTAACGATATTGATGCAGTGGTAATTGCAACCCCTGATCACTGGCATGCCCTGATCGCTATTGACGCCTGCAATGCTGGTAAAGATATATATCAGGAAAAGCCTATTACATTTACAATAAAAGAAAGCCTAAAAGTAGCTGAAGCAGTAAGAAGAAATAATGTAATTTTTGCAACTGGCAGCCAGCAACGTTCTGATAGCAACTATCAACATGCAGTTGCCATGGTACACAGGGAAGCTTTTGGGAAACTGACGAAAGTACAGGCATATGTGGGCCCCGGCCCCGACCCTTATGACCTGCCCGAAGAACCAATACCTGAAGATTTGGACTGGGACCGTTGGTTAGGGCCCCTTCCATATATTCATTTTAATTCGGCACTGAATCTTCCTGTTTCTATCGACCCGCCAAAAAAAGAACAGGGATGGGGCCGTTGGAGGTATTATAAAGAAACAGGTGGTGGATTTACCTGCGACTGGGGAGCTCATAATTTTGATATTGGGCAATGGGCATTGAAAAAAGACCATAGCGGACCTGTTAAAGTTATCCCTCCCGGTTATCAGGGGACAGAGTACCTGACTTATGTTTATGATAACGGACTGGAAATGGTGAACCAGCCTTACGACGAAAGAAAAACTTTAGGATGTAAATTCTGGGGTGAAGATGGGTGGATTGAAGTCTCCAGGGGAAGAATTGCAGCTTCTGATGATTCATTGCTCCCACCAGATGAAGGAGATAAAGATGCAGGGCTTTACGAACGAAGTACCGGCCATATCGAAGACTTTATAAATTCAGTAAGGTCACGAAGAGATCCTGTTGCACCCGTTGAAATAGGGCAGAGGACAGTAGCCTGTTGTATTCTCGGAAATATAGCTTATGAATTAAACAGGCCGGTGAGGTGGTCGCCTGAGGCCCAGTATTTTGTAAACGACCCGGAAGCAGGAAGGCATTTCCACAGGGAGTACCACAATGGGTATAAATTATAAAATTAACTAAATAATTATGAAACGAGCATGTAAAATATTTACACCCAAGATGATGATTAAAAAATGCGAGTTCCATATGATACCTTATAAATTTAACACTTTAATCATATGAAATTTTTATCAAGAAGAAAGTTTGTAAAGACAACAATGGTTGCAGGAGCAGGGTCCTTCGTATTATCAAATAAAGTTGGTGCAATGGTTAATAATAGCGCCACCCCGGAATCTTCACTTAAAGGGAAAAAAGTCCTGTATGTCTGGGGGGGGTGGCCCGGCCATGAACCGGAACAATCTGTTGATATATTCGTGCCATGGATGCGTTCCGAAGGAGCAGAGGTTGTGGTTTCTGATACGCTTGATTCTTACCTCGATGAAGATTTGATGGGATCCAGAGACCTTATTATTCAGATCGTCACAATGTCTGAGATTACTAGACAACAGGAAAGAGCTCTTCTGAATGCAGTCAATATCAATGGAACCGGTATAGCCGGATGGCATGGAGGACTTAATGATTCCTTCAGAAATAATACTGAGTATCAGTTTATGATTGGTTCGCAATGGGTCGCACACCCAGGTGGTGTTATTGATTTCAGGGTAAATATTAGAGATCATGAAGATCCTGTTACAGCAGGTATGAAAGATTTTGATTTGCACTCTGAACAATATTACATGCATGTTGATCCCTGCGTTAAAGTTCTTTCAACAACAACATTTACCGCAGGCCATGCTCCCTGGGCTGATGGTTGTGTAATGCCGGTTGCTTATAAAAAGTATTATGGTAAAGGAAGGGTTTTTTACTCCTCAACTGGGCATGTTATGGCTGATTTCGAAGTTCCGGAGGCTCTTGAAATTATGAAAAGGGGGATCAGATGGGCTGCCGAAAGCAAATATCATGAAAAAGAAGACTGGATAAGCCCGGTATACAAATAAATCCGGTATTATGGTACGTAACTAAAGTTTCGCACCAAATATTAATCTCTTTTGGTTTATAAAGTTATACTATTTCTAATTTGTTATTTTATTGATAATTAACTTATTGGGGTTTCCATTCCTGTTTTATGCCGCCACATTTACTTTTTCGTTGTCTCCCCATAGCCGTTTAACTTTTTCATAAACCTGCTGATCATGCATGATTTTTTCCAATAATTCAAATTCATTGAACTCTTCAAAAATTACTGCAATGACTTTCACTATTTCGAGGAACATTCCTCTTAACTGCTGATTGATCCGTTGTAACGTAGCTTCCTCCTTTTTTTGAATTAACGTCCCGGCTTTTGACTGGTAGTTTTCATAACGGAATCTGCAGGTTAGTAAAATGTACTGTATCATTGTAATTGTGGTATCTGCAATTTGTGCATCAAAATCGTTTGACGGGCAACGGCCCAGCCCCAAAAGCTGTTTCGATTCCTTATAAAACGTATGCAAAGCTTTCCATAAGTATTACAAATGGATCAAAAAGCATTTGCATATTAAGACATTCTAAAGAACAAGTCAAAACGCCGTTTCATGCCATATATGGATAGCAACTTGTACCTACTTGTTGATTACAATCGCAAAGAAAAAACTCGATCTGGCAATAACCCTGTACACATTCGCTCAAACATTGGGTCTTACTCTGTTTGAGAAAACCCCTATCAAAGAACTTTTTAACAACAAAAACTTAATCAATGAACCGTCCGATGGAAACCAATTATCATTATGGGAATCTTAACCGGACACTAGTAATGACCAATAAAAGAAAGATGCGAAATATGCAATCTAATTCATAACCTGAAGCAACTTTATTTTATCTTGTCAAATTGGATTTGTATTTCTAGCCATGTTAGTTTTCTTTTGTATCTCATAAATTCATACTTTTGGATTTGATAAAATGAAAATAAACAACAATATAATTCTTTGAAAGTCACAAAATCAAATAAAGAATTACTCCTGCTTCTTCAAAAAGACGACAGGGTTGCTTTTTATAATCTTTATGAACGGTACAGTAAAAGATTATACTTTTTTGTATTGCAATATGTAAAACTCGATGCAGATGCTGAAGAGATTGTTCAGGAAGTTTTCATTAAAATATGGGAAAAAAGAAAAACAATTGACGCGTATTCCTCTTTTGAATCTTTTCTTTTTACCGTAACCTACAATGCTACAATCAGTTTGCTGCGTAAACGAATAACCGAAAATAAATACCTGGCCCATCTTCAATCCATCCAGCAGGTAAATGAAATTACTGAATCTACTGATAGTCTTTATTTTAATGAGCTGAATGATAAACTGAAATCATTACTAAATAAATTATCCCCCCGCCAAAGAGAAATTTTTCTGCTGAACAGAGAAGAAGGACTGACGCATAAACAAATTTCCAAAAAATTACATATTTCAGTTAACACGGTAAAAAAACATAGTTCTAACACCATTTCTTTTTTAAAATCACACCTCGATAACGGACTGGCAGTTAGTGGTTTGTTTTTCTATATGTTTGTGTTGTAAAAAAAGTTTCAATTTTTCATACTCCCTGAAAGAAGTTTGCGCGTATTACTAATGTAAAGTATAAAGAAAGATTACTTATCAATTTTCATAGATTTGATAGGTTAGGTTTAGTTTGGTTAATCAGCAATTATGCCTCCCGGAAATCCGGGAGGCATATAAAATTTAAAAATGACAAAAGAGTTATATATAAAATTTCTGAATAATAAGTGCACTACAGAAGAGTTGAAAGAGATTGTTCAATGGATTAATTCCGAAGCTTCAGGTGAAGAAAGCAAACAATGGAGTTTCGAAAACTGGAAATCTTTTTGTGAGGATACCATTGCCGGAGACGATGAAAAATTCAGGGAATTGTTTGACAAAATCCAGAAAAGGATAGATAAAAAAACTAAAAAAGAAAGACAACCGCAAAGCAGGAAATCCGTATTAATGACCTGGATGACCCAGGCAGCAGCAATACTGTTCATCCCGCTGTTTGCTTTCTTTTTATACATCGTTTCCCAAAAAGAATTTGTGCCTCACGAATTTACTCAGCTCACAGTTGATACCATGGAGGTGATCTCTCCCGTAGGTTCCCGAACGGTTTTACAACTATCGGATGGTACAAAAGTTCATTTGAACTATGGCAGTAAACTGAAATATCCTCAAACATTTACCGGAGATACCCGGGAAGTAACATTGGTGGGAGAAGGCTATTTCGATGTGGCCCGAAATCCTGAAATGCCATTTGTGGTGAAAGCCGGAATAATAAATGTAAAAGCTTCGGGAACTGCATTCAATGTCTTGGCGTATGGAGATGGCGATGTTATTCAAATTACGCTGGTGGAGGGTAAAGTGGCGCTGGAAAAAAAACTACAGGAAGGGCAACATATAGGCCTGGGCAAAATGGAACCAGGGCAACATGTAAATTACAATGTAAAAACCGGTAGTATTAAATGTACCAAAGGAAATGTAGAAAAATACACGGCATGGAAAGAGGGTAAAATGATATTTGATGAGACTCCAATTACCGAAGTTGCACAGCAATTAAAAAGAAAATACAATGTTGATATTGAGGTACAGAATGATATTAAAGACTATACTTATACGGTAACATTCATGGATGAACCGATCATGCAAATTCTTGAATTGATGACCATCGCTACACCGGTAAGTTATAAAGTACTTCCCCGCAAAAAATTACCGGACGGAACTTTTTCAAAGCAAGAAATAACCATTAAAAGAAAAGACAAATAAACAATAACTTAACGAAAAGAATATGCCTGTGTAACATGAACTACAACTAAAAAACAACAGGGAAATGCGCTAACATTCCCCTGGGTGATTTGAATTATTTATCCTGTAAGTTAATGGTACAGGACAATGTTAAACTAATCAATAACAAAAGTATGAAAAAAATTAATGAATTGGACGGGTGTTTTAAAATACCCGGGAGTAAAAAAATTATTCGAGTTATGAAAATTACTGGCTTTTTACTTATGCTCTCTGTGGTTAGTGCCTTTGCCAGTAAAAGCTACTCACAGACGAAACTATTAAACTTTAGAGCTGATAATGCCACTGTAAAAGATGTCCTTGAAAAAATTGAGGACCAAAGCGAGTTCTATTTTATGTACAGCGGTAAAGTAATTGATGCTGACAGGGAAGTATCCGTCAATATCACAGACCAGAAAATAGATGTTGCTCTGGATCAATTGTTTGCCGGGACTGATGTTTATTATACAATTCGCGACCGCATTATTGTGTTAACCACCCCCGAAATTTTAAGCAAAGAATCGCTTGTTGCTTTACAGCAAAAAACGGTCTCCGGAACCGTAACTGATGAATCCGGCGAACCACTCCCGGGTGTTACGGTGATTGTTACAGGCACTACTCAGGGAACTGTTACCAATGTCAATGGAGAGTTTTCACTGGCTATACCTGAAGATGCCGAAACCTTACAGTTTTCGTTTGTGGGGATGCATACGCAAGAAGTGCCCATTGAAGGCAGGACTACTTTTACGGTGGTAATGGAGGCAGATATCGTAGGAATTGAGGAAGTTGTGGCAATTGGGTATGGTGTTCAAAAGAAGAAACTGATAACTGGTGCTACACTCCAGGTGAAGGGTGAAAATATTGAAAAACTCAATTCGGTCAGTGTATTAGGAGCGCTCCAAAGCCAAACCCCTGGAGTTTACATCACACAAAGCTCGGGCCAGGTAGGAGAAGGTTTCAGGATCAATATCCGCGGTCTGGGCACAACGGGCGAGACTTCCCCGTTATATGTCATTGACGGAGTGGCAGGAGGTTCTCTTTCTTCATTGAATCCCAGTGACATTGAATCCATAGACGTATTAAAAGATGCCGCATCTGCTGCCATATACGGTGCACGGGCTGCCAATGGTGTGATCCTGGTTACAACCAAAAAAGGGAAAGCAGGAAAGCTACAGATCACCTATGACGGTTATTTTGGTGTTCAGAATGCTATAACCAACGATGTCACTCCTCTGAATGCAGAACAATATATGGAGATCATAAACAAAGCACTCCTGACACAGGACATTTCGGGCGGCCTGCTCTACAACTGGGAAGACGAATTGCCTGCTTCCATGCTTGCATCCATTAAAAACGGATCCTGGAACGGAACAAACTGGCTTAAGGAAGGCACAAATGCAAACGCCCCTATTACCAGCCACGCTGTAAACCTCATGGGAGGGAACGACCAGTCGCGTTTCTCTCTGGGTTTCTCTTACCTGATGCAGGAAGGGACCATTGGATATCCGGCAACTCCTCACTACGACCGTTATACAGCACGTATGAACTCAGACCACTCCATATGGAAAAAGAACGGACGGGATATTATCCGGTTTGGTGAAAATATTGTATTCTCCAATTACAGCAAATCCGGTGTTAGCATTGGGAATATGTACAGCAACAACGTACGTAATCTTCTGAAGATGTCGCCTCTTCTCCCTGCATACAATGATCAGGGTGATTACTATATATATAAGGACATGGTTGAAGACGGCTGGAATTTTGAACAGGAATTGAACAATCCCCTGGCCCATCTGGATTATACCCGCAAAAACAGGAACTCCGTAACCAGGAGATTGCAGGCAAATTCCTTCCTGGAAATTGCGCCTTTGAAAGAACTCAAATTTAAAAGCAGCCTGGGTTACAATTTCTATCAGAACTCTTACAGATACTATGTGCCAACTTACGTATTATCTGCAAAGACTACCAACATTACGGATGACGTGACACAGAGTCAGTCCTGGAGCACCAACTGGACCTGGGAGAATACCTTGAATTATACCAAATTGTTCGGAGAACACTCCATTGACGCCCTTGTGGGTCAGTCCATGGAAAAATGGGGCTACGGAGAAAGTGTATACATAAAAAATTCCAATTCATTGTTCCCCGGATCATACGATCATGCCTATATAGGCAATACCCAGGGACTTGACAACACCAACACCGACATTTCCGGAGAACCTTCAACGGCCGGCAGCCTGGCTTCTATCTTTGGCCGTATCAATTATAACTTCCTGGAAAAATACCTGCTTTCACTGGTAATGCGTGCAGACGGATCGTCAAACTTTGCCAGGGGAAACCGCTGGGGATATTTCCCTTCGGTTTCTGCCGGTTGGGTAATAACCAATGAACCCTTCATGGAATCGGTTCCCGACCTCATGAATTTCTTGAAACTTCGCGGAAGCTGGGGACAGAACGGGAACTGTAATATTGATAATTTCCAGTACCTGGCCACTATTGCGTTTAATTCAAGTGCCTATTTTTACGATGATAAAAATAATCCGTCCACCGGTGCTTATCCGGACATCCTGCCCAATCCAGACGTAACCTGGGAAACATCAGAACAGTTAGACCTCGGTTTTGATGCACGTTTCTTTGACTCCCGTCTGGGCATGAATTTTGACTGGTACATCAAGACAACCAAAGACTGGCTTGTTGTCGCCCCCACTCTGTTATCCTACGGAACGGGTGCTCCCTTTATAAACGGGGGAGACGTACAGAACAAGGGTGTTGAACTGGCTTTTTCCTGGTTTGATAAAATCGGCAACGATTTCCAATACGACATCAATATGAATTTCGCACACAATAAGAATAATGTGCTGCGGTTAGCCAATGAAGAAGGCATCATCCACGGACCAGACCAGGTTATTGCCGAAAATACGACTGAATCTTTCCGTGTTCAGGTCGGTTATCCCATGGGGTACTTCTGGGGATACAAAACACTCGGCGTATTTCAAAATCAGGCCCAGATCGATAAGTTTCTGGCAGAAGGAGGCGTTACAAAGCAAAGCACACCGGCTCCGGGAGACCTGATTTTCCAGAACACCGACGAGAACGATGTCATAGATGAAAATGACAAAACCTACATAGGGAATCCCCATCCCGATTTAACGGGAAGTTTTTCCCTGAACCTTTCCTATAAAGGTCTTGACTTCTCTATGACAGCCTACGGAGCATTCGGTCAACAGATACTCAAATGCTACAGATCATACTCCGACACTCCCAACGACAACTACACGACAGATGTCTATACAAAATACTGGACCGGCGAAGGTTCAACCAACCGCTATCCTGCATTCTCTTACGGAAAACATCAAAACTTCGTGGATATTTCCGACATCTATCTTGAAGACGGGGATTATGTCAAGATCTCCAATGTCACCATAGGTTACAATTTTAAAAATGTGTGGAAAAATCTTCCGGTCTCCCAATTGAGAATGTATGTAACCTCACAGAATCTGTTTACCATTTCCAATTATTCCGGTATGGATCCGGAAATAGGTTTTGGAGGAGGAGCTTCCTGGGCTTCCGGCATTGACAACGGATATTACCCCAGCTCCCGCACTTTCATGGTAGGCATGAACCTTAAATTTTAACTTTTAATAAACAGACAAATATGAAACGTTTAACTTATATTATAGCAGCAAGCATCTTCCTTTTTGCCGGTTGTGAAAGTTTTCTGGATACCGAAAGTTATACCAAGAAGAACTCTTCCAACTTCCCTGCAACACAAAGCGATGCCGAACAAATGATCACGGGCATTTATGCCTCGATGAACGATCTTATCGCAGATCCCGAATCCCATCCGTTCTACATTTTTGAAATGGCCGGAGATGACCGTTTGGGAGGCGGTAGCACCAGCAGCCGCGGTGCTCAGTCTACTGACCGTCTTTTGAATGCCGGCGTAAATTTCAACGAATCTTTGTGGCAGGAGTGGTATTCCGGAATATTCCGGGCAAACAATGCCATCGAGACAATTGACAATGTTACACAATGGACCACTTCAGGGAAACGTGAACAGTTGCTGGGCGAAGCCCACTTTTTACGCGCTTTCTTCTACTTTGACCTGGTTCGGGTGTTCGGGCAGGTGCCCCTGATCCTGGAAACAGCTCCGCAGAACCTGCCTAAATCCCCCACTGAGGATATTTATGCTCAGATCACCTATGATCTGAAACAGGCTATTGATCTGTCAACATCCGTAAAATTTCCGGAGTATGGTTCAGGACATGCTTCCAAATGGGCAGCTGAAGCATTGATGGCCCGTGTTTACCTGTTTTACTCCGGTTTTTACAATAAGAACGAGCTTCCCGTGGCAGGCGGAGGATCTGTTGGTAAACAGCAAGTTATATCCTACCTGGAAGACTGCATCAACAACAGCGGCCACACGCTGGTCAGCGATCAGCGAAATATCTGGCCCTATACCAATCCTTATACGGGAGCCGACTACCAATACGTCATTGAGAACGGATTGCTATGGGAAGGAGACGGTTGTAAGGAAACGATCCTTGCCGTTAAATTCTCAAACACCGCAGATAGAGGTCGCTTTAACCGTATTGTAGAATTTTTTGGGATGAGAAAATCCTCAGCAACATGTTTCCCCTTTATACCGCAAGGATACTCAAATGGTCCGGTAAACACCACGCTGTGGGAAGACTGGTCTTCAGATCCCGATTATGCAGGTGACACCCGCCTGAGAGGTTCCATCTGCCGCGAACAGGACGAAATCCCAAATTATGCCGGGGACCCAATAAAAGAAGTAGAGAAAACCCGTCTGTGGGCTAAGAAATACCTGGGTGTGGGTGCTTACGACGGTGACGAACTTATGATTTCCTTTGCTGTTTTCTATGGCGGAATTAATCAACGCCAGGTGGGTCTTACTTCGGATATCATTCTTATCCGCATGGCCGATGTATACCTGATGCATTCCGAATTGACACAGACGGTGACCTATATGAACAAAGTACGTCAACGCGCCGGATTACCTCCTTATGCTACTTATTCCCTGGAATCCCTGAAAAAAGAACGTCGCTACGAACTCTGCTTTGAAAGCCTTCGCTGGAACGACCTGCGTCGTTGGGGTGATGTACAGGAGAAAGTCAATAACCAGGAAGGCGTGGCTATCACAAACCGTGGTGTTCCAGGGCAATATACATTTGGAATTTTTGACTTTATGCAAAGGTATGAGGAAACTGGCAGAGGATTTTGGAAAATACCTGAGTCGCAAATTGCCCTTTCCGAAGGAGTGCTTGAGCAAAATCCAGGCTGGGGAGAAGAATATAACTTTATAAGCCTTCCTTACTACTCCAATTAGCAACAAACAACAACTTTTTTAAACGGATAAAATAGTCTATTCAGACGAACAAAGCTTTTAATAGAAAAAATAAACCCAGATTATTTGAACGAAAGGATGCAAACCTAAGTTTGCATCCTTTTATTAAAAAAGCTTTCAATATCCACCCCTCTTTATTGATTCATTTGGGAAGAAGTTATCTTGGGAATTTAAAAAATTGCTTCTACCAATGACCAACTAAAACACTCCCTTTCACCCAAAATACCCCGCTTCCTCCACCAGTAATCTATACAATTCATCACGTACTTTTTTGGCAAGGGCGTTGATGGTTAAAAATGGTATAAGCTTCCGGCGTAACCATGACAGTTTTCTTAAATTGTCAGAAAATATTATATTTACAGTTCTGGTATTTTTATAAAATATCGGAACTGAAATTACGATAATTTATAAATTTAGAAATAATGATCCATTTATTAAAATTCAACAGGCACTGGAATATGGGATTCAGGTATGAATTCCCCAAAACAAGGAAATTCATCGAAATCCTTGAGCAACATATTGAGAGCAGGCAAATAATAGAGCTTACAGGGTTGAGGCGGTTGGGAAAAACTACATTGTTTCTTCAGGTGATAAATACCTTGCTTGAGCGAAATGTTGAACCGCAAAGTATATGGTATTTTTCTTTTGATGAGGATAAATATGATTTGGATGAACTTTTTACCGCCTTTAAGACCCAAACCCGAAAGGATTTCAATTCAGATAAAATATTTATTTTTTTTGATGAAATTCAGAAACTGGAAGGGTTTCAATCTCAATTGAAAATTTACTACGATTTATATCCCAACCTGAAATTTTTCATTTCCGGCTCAACATCGCTCTATATCAGAAAGAAAACACAGGAGAGCCTGGCAGGAAGGATTTTTTCGTTTGAGCTGAAACCGCTTGATTTTGAAGAATACCTCCATTTCAGAAACAGGAATAATTACCTCGAAAAGCCTGAAATGTTTCATTCTGAATTGAACATTGAATTTGAAAATTATTTATCGAGACAATTTATTGAAACAGTTAATATTACTGATAATTCATTTGTTCAGGAATATGTACTGGGAATTATTAAAAAGATAGTTTTCGAGGACATTCCAATTATCTTTCCGGTTGAAAACCCTGAAATTTTGTATGCCATTGTGAAAATAGTTGCAGAAAATCCGGGAATCTATCTTCATTATGAAAATCTGGCAAACGATTTAAAAATAACGTCAAAAACCGTGAGTAAATATATAAATATCCTTGAGCAGGCATTTGTGGTGAAAGTCCTTTATAATTATTCTGCCAATCAACTTACATCTGAAAAAAAAATGAAACGGATTTATCTCTCTTCATCCTCTTTCTGCCCCGCAGTCAGTCGAAGCATGTATGATTTTCAGAAAACAGGATTACTTGTTGAAAATGCTTTACTTGCATTAAAGCCCTGGCAGTTTTTTTGGCGCGATGCATACAATCATGAAGTTGATTTTGTTGAGATAAAAAATAAACAAGTTCTTCCTGTGGAAGTGAAGTATAAAACCAAAATCAGAAACAGCGATTTGAATAACCTGTTCCTTTTTTGTAAAAAGTTTCAAGTGCCTAAGGCCGTAATTCTGATAAACACGATTGAAAACCAAACAACGGAATTCAAAGGAATAACAATAGAAATGAAACCGGTTTTCAGTGCAATGATGGTCTGATTCGGGAAGGGTTCAGTTTTATAATTTCAGAACCCACTCACATTCGTTATCTATGGCATAAGAAAAGACTTCTTCCGGATGGGTGTTTATTGCCGACAAGATATCCTGATCTTCAAACGTAATATAGTCAACCTGTTTATTTTCGTCCTGCAATTCTTTGTAAATTTAACACTTTAATCATATGAAACAAGTGTTTCGCTGTAAACAGTTTGGTCTCCCTTAGAGAGAGGTAAGGGACAAAAATCTGTTCAGGTATAAAAGGTCCGGAGAGATTTATTTGTATCTTCCCGCATCGAAAACCATTAAATGTAAGGTCATGTCCATCCGATTCATCCTTGTTTTTGTCGCTTTGTTTACAAGTTCCTCCTGCATCCCATCTTCCGGACAGGGAAGACAGTGGCCATCCTACAGAGGGGCTTTTGCAAGTGGTGTACTTAACGACACAGACCTTCCGGATTCCTGGGATGCTCAAACCGGAGAAAATATCAAATGGAAAATCAGGATCCCGGGGCTGGGATTATCAAGTCCGGTTATCTGGGATGACAAACTGTTTATCACTACAGCTGTCAGTCAAACAGACACCACCGAAATATCGACCGGTATTTTCGGTTCCATCGGCCCGGTAGAGGATGAATCTGAACATGAATGGAACGTTTTATGCTTTAATAAATTTACAGGGGAAAAGATCTGGGAACAAACCGCCTGTGTTGGGATCCCTGAACAAAAAAGACATCCGAAATCCACTCATGCCAACTGCACGGTGGCTACCGACGGCAACTATGTGGTGGCTTTTTTCGGTTCGGAAGGTCTGTACTGTTACGATATGGACGGGAACCTGCTGTGGGAAAAAGATTTCGGGATTTTGAAAGCCGTATTTTTTGCTGTCCCCTCAGCCGAATGGGAATACGGGAGCTCACCCATTATCCATGAGGGAGTGGTGATCATTCAGAACGATGTGCTGGAAAACTCGTTTGTAGCAGCTTTTGATGCAAAAACCGGAGCAGAGATATGGAAAAAAGAAAGAGACGAATACCCCGGATGGTGTACTCCGACGATATACTTTGATAACCATAAAACGCGGATTGCCCTGAACGGATACAAACACCGCGGGGGGTATGACTTTGAAACCGGTGAAGAGATATGGCGTATGTCAGGGGGTGGGGATATTCAGATTCCCACTCCCATAACCGGGCATGGAATGATCTATTTCAACAGTGCCCACGGAAGAGAGGCCCCGATCATGGCTGTTAAAACGAATGCCCGCGGCGATATAACACTTGCCGATACAGCTACCTCCAACGAATATGTAGCCTGGAGTATCCCCCGGGGCGGATCCTATATGGGAACCATGCTTTTAATCGATGAATACCTTTATAACCTCGCCTGGAACGGTTCCCTTTCGTGTTACAACGCCCTCACCGGCGATCCTGTTTACCGGGAAAAAGCCGGATCAGGAAACAGCTACACCGCATCACCTGTGGCTTCCGACGGGAAAATATATATCGGCGACGATAAAGGAACGATTTATGTCGTCCAGGCAGGCCCTGAATATAACCTGCTGGCCGAAAATACGCTTCACGACATCTTTGCAACAACACCGGCTATCAGCGATCAGATGATCTTCTTCCGAACCCTGAACTATTTGATCGCTGTCGGGAAATAAATACCAAACCGGAAGCATTCAAATATCAAAGCGAACGTTACAGCATGTGACCTCAGAAGAGGAAAAATTTTGCTTTCTTTGTAATATATTTGCTGTTTTAAACACAAACTTTAAAAACAAAAATGCCTTAAGGCAATCCACCCGTTTATGAAACGATCATTTTTCTATTTTGCCTGGCGGGAAATGGTTCGATCGGCGAACCTGCAGAAAAATATTGCAACCAAAGGAGTGCTTCTTTTTCTGATTCTCTATTTTTCCCTGGTTGCTTTGGCCATGGGGTTAAATCTGCACCAGTACCTCGAAGAAAAATTCCCGGATCAATCGCTGGTCACCGCATTCAATGCGTTGATCTTCGTATATATCGGCTTTGAGTTTGTAATGCGCATCATGGTACAGGCGCTTCCCACCGTGGGATTTCAACCTTTTCTGATACTTCCGGTAAAAAGAAAAAGGATTGCCCGGTACATGTTAAACAAATCGGTGCTGCATTTTTTCAACCTTCTGCCCCTCTTGTTGCTCATTCCCTTCACTTTTAAAGCCGCGGTAAAAGAACTGGATACCACCAGCCTGGTTGCCTGGCTTGTTTCCCTGTATCTGATGGTCCTGGTAAACCATTTTCTGGCCATTTATGTAAAATGGCGTACCAATGAATCCACCGCTGTTTTTTACGGATTCCTGGGTTTGGCAGCCGGTGTTTTTGCCATTGATTATTTTGAGGTGTTTGATATCACCGGTACTTTCGGAAGATTCTTTGATCTTGTTGTTGCTCATCCGGTGTTGGTTTTGGTTTTTCCGGTGCTGATTGTTGTTTTGTATTATTTAAACCGCACCTACCTGCTGAACCGGTTCTTTATTGATGAACTGTCGCAAAAGAAAACCAAGGCGTCGACCCACGATTTCTCATGGCTCCATCAGGTGGGGGACTACGGAAAGATGCTTTCCCTGGAAGTGAAGATGATCATCCGGAACAAACGCCCGAGAAACTCAGCCATCCTGTCGGTTCTTTTTATTTTGTACGGCTTGTTGCTCTACAAGGAAAACGACGGGCAGGTTCCGGAATTCATGTATGTCTTCGGAGGGATGTTCATGACTGGTATCTTCGGGATGACCTACGGTCAGTTTTTCCCGGCATGGCACAGCCGGTACTATTCTTTTCTGATGGCACAAAACGTACAAATGAAACAGATGCTTCAATCTGCCTTTTTCCTGATCGCTGCTACCAATGTGGTCTTTTACCTTCTGTCGCTGGGGTATATGTTCATTTCTCCCAAGGTACTGTATATCCATCTGGTGGTTATGCTGTACAACATTGGGGTCAACAGTTTTGTTATTTTTGCCCTGGGACTTACCAGCCGCAAAGCCATTGACCTGGACCGTGGAAGCATGTTTAACTACCAGGGCATGGGTGCCTCCCAGTGGCTGATTGCCTTTCCTATCCTTTTCGGACCTCTGGCTGTCTATGGCCTTATCTACCTCATCCTTGGCAGCACAGGAGCCTTTATTGTACTCGGATCAATAGGACTCGTGGGCATCATTCTTCACCCTAAACTAATCAGCTATTTCTCCCGCGAGTACCGGAAAAGAAAACACAAAATGCTGGCTGCCTATAAAGCAACCTGATCCAATTTTAACAAAATTAGCATCGCATGATAAAAGTTGAAAATTTACAGAAAGCATACTCCGGGACCCTTGTTTTAGACCTTCCGGAACTGGAAATCCCTCAGGGAGAGGTGTTTGGTCTGGTGGGCAACAACGGCGCCGGGAAAACTACCTTTTTTTCATTAATCCTGGACCTCATCAGGGCTTCGAAAGGACGTGTTTTCATAAACGACATTCCGGTAGCCAAATCGGAAGAATGGAAGAACTTTACCGGCGCCTACATTGACGAAACCTTCACCATCGGGTATCTCACCCCCGATGAGTATTTTGCTTTTATCGGGGAACTGCGGGGAATGAATGACAACGATGTGAATGCCTTTCTGTCAGCCTTTGCCGAATTCTTCAACGACGAAGTGATCGGGAAGAAAAAATACATCCGCACCCTTTCCCGGGGAAACCAGAAAAAAGTGGGCGTGGTAGGCGCCCTGATGGGGAATCCTGAACTGATGGTCCTCGACGAACCCTTTGCAAACCTCGATCCGTCGTCGCAGTTCAAACTGCGCAAAATCATTAAAGATATTTCTTCGGCCCAGGGAAAAAGTTTCCTCATCTCAAGCCACGACCTGGATAACATCACCGATGTGTGCACCCGGATCGTAATCCTCGAAAAAGGAAAAATCATGAAAGATGTGCCGAAAACAGAACGTACGTTGGCTGAACTCGAAGAGTTTTTTACCGGTGAAACCAGGGAATCGCAATTCTACGATGAATTATAGTAAATTAACATATTCACACTCAATAAAATAAATTTTCACTCTTAATTATTTAGATTTATTATAAACTACCCCCCCCCCTCGTGATATTTTCCCAGACAGGCGGGTTACTTATTACTTAATTGCAGAATATTTATTATGGAGGAATTTGTTTAATTCCGATATTTAAATAGAAAATAACCTTCAAAAATAACATGGTAGCTCCTGTAAAAATATCTTCAATTTCTTTCTTCATAATCTGTAATAACATTTTTATAATAAGTCAACAAAAGAACCCGGCATATAGCCGGGTTACAATTTTTAGTTATAAATCAGGGAGGGAAAGGTGCAACTCTCCCTCCCATAAAACAAGTTAAAGTTATGAAAAAAAAATTATTCATTTTCGTATTAGGCTTTTTAGCTTTGTCAATATCCGGTTATTCCCAAATTAAAGTGCTGAGTAACGGATATGTTGCAATAAATAAATCTTCAGCAGATTACAATCTTGACTTGTATGGCACAGCAAGATACTGGTCAACAGGATGGGGACAATTACATTTTAATAACAGTGGACATAGTGGCGTTGCAACGATTCACCCATATGATGATTGGGTTGGATGTTTGGGAAAGACAGATAGAAAGTTCAATAAACTATATGTCTATGATGTTCATTACGATAATTTATATGATTGGTCTGATGAAAGGTTAAAGGAAAATATTAATCCTTTGAAAAGTAGTCTGGATAAAATTTTATTGTTGAATGGAGTTTCTTATAATATGAAAAAAGATTTCTACAATATTAAGGATTCAATATTACTTTCAAGGATTATGGATAGCCAAAAAAGAGATTTTGGATTTTTAGCTCAGGAAATTAATGAAGTTATCCCAGAAGTTGTTTCTCTCGACACAACGTGTGATTTATACTCAGTTAACTATGTAAAGTTGATCCCTGTCCTGGTTGAAGCAATAAAGGAACAACAAAGTATTATAGAGGAACTTTCAGGCAGGATTGAAACAATCGAGAAAGATTGTTGCAACACAAGCCTTAAGAGCGCTTCCCTTTCTGCTGAAACAAACAATGAATTAGTATTAAAGGAGGCCAAATTATATCAAAATACTCCTAATCCTTTTACTGAGCAAACAGAGATAAAATGTTTCATCCCGGAAGAGGCTACCAACGTTATAATGTTTATTTATAATATGCAGGGTAACCAGCTTGAACAATTCCAAGTTACAGGAACAGGTAATCAAACCATAATGTTGCAAGGAAATGAATTAATGCCAGGAATGTACTTTTATTCACTTGTTGTAGATGGCAGGGAAATTGATACAAAAAAGATGATATTAACTAAATAGATAGAAAAATGAAAAAGTATTATTTATTTATATTGATAATGATTTCATGGTTCTATGGCTATAATAAAAATTCATTTGAAGTTGATCCTCTCATTGAAGAAATTAATCACTATAGAAATAGAATAAATATTGTTTCAATGCAAAAAGATCCTTCTCTAATGAATGTATTAGAGCAATTAACTCAAAAAAAAGTTGATGAAGCAATTTTGACCAACAAAGATAGTATAAGAACTATGTTAAAATCATTTTTTATTTATGATTATCAGATAAGTCTATTAATACTGGACTACCGGGAATCATATGATTTTGATATGTTATTCAAAAAAAATTCTGTATTGTTAAAAATTATTCTAAATCCGGATTATAACAAAATAAACTATCATGTGATAGAGAAGAATGGCGAAAAATATTTATTAATTATTGCAATTCAAAATTATATCGACTTCGATGAAACTTTTTTTTTCGAAGGGGGCTTTTGGGATGATGGAGGCCTCCAAGGCTATATTACATTAAGTGGAATATCAAGAAGTAATCCATTAAAATATTTATTAAATGATAATCATTTAACTAATTATAATGATTCTGCTTTAAAGCTGAAAACTGTTGACATAAAAGGGGATGGTAATTTTTCAGTAAGAATTGATCTTACAGAAATGAAAAAAGAAAAACTAAATCATGTAGCTTTCTTTGATAATACAGGGAAAATAATCGCAAATGTTAAAATACAGCTGGCATATGACTAAACAGTTTTACATATTATTTATTCTCCTGATTTATTCAGTGGATTGTTTAAGCCAAAATATCTGTACTGAATATACAGGATATGGGACTGCAAGTAATATAAATGGGAGCGAAACCTATAGTTACACAAGAACTAGTGGTTCTTGGGATAATATCACAATAAAAGTTCCAATGACAAGTTCTGAATCATTAGAACATAATTCAAAAACTATTGGCAACAAATATGTATCGTCTAATATTAACCCTGATAGTTATAATATTGAATATGATTCTTATGGCAATGAAATACACGTACTCACTTTTAGTGAAAATCCAAGTATTATTTCTGTGACTAGGGAATATAATGGAACTGTTTATAACAACATTCCGGAAAATGAGTGTTTTTCAGATAACTTCCCCCCTAGCAGTATTCCGGGAGATGTACTGCAATATCTTGATCCAACGACAAATATTCAATCGGGAAATTCTTCAATAATTTCTTTAGCTCAATCAATCACAAATGGATGTACTTCCATGCATCAGGCAGTTGAAAAAATAGCTGAATGGGTTCGTGGGTATATAAGTTATAATACAAATAATAGTATTCCACAAGATGCTGTAGCTGTAATAGATAGGAAGAATGGCAACTGTAGAGGATTCACAAATATATCTTTAGCTTTACTCCGGAGTGTTGGAATTCCAGCCAGATATGTTTCTGGGGTTTTATTGCCAAAATCTTATAATATACCATATAAAACAACTGGTCATATTACTATGGGAACTAAAGGTCCTGGTTTTCATGCTACTCATGAGATTTATTATCCGTCTGAATGGAATTGGGTATGTGGAGATGGTCAAAGCACTGTGCATTTTACATCTGTAAATTTCCTTAAAACTAATCATGCAGATGATGGAAATGAAACGATTAATAAGATTAGTGCTGTACTTTCCCCTGATTTTACATTTACCCAGTCATCAAGTTTATCATCATCTATAGGAAATATTTCTGCAAATTATTCTTATAAAAATGATTATCCATTTAGCGGAACAAACAGTGGTATAGTACTTGTTAAAGGATATATGAACTGTATTCCAACAGGAATTAACGATGAAGTAGCAATTATAAATGGTCCTGATAATTTTAAAACAGGAGAGAATGTTTATTATGAGGCAGAATTTACTTCAGGAAGCGGCTATACCTATCCGGTAAATTGGAGTTGGCAGATTCTTTTATACCACAGTGGAGGCACTTATAATTTATGCAATGAAACTGATGGTTTAAGTTTCTGGTATCCTACAACAACACCTTTGTTACCTTCATATAACTGGTTGATTGATCCAGTTGGGAAAATATATGGTGAAGTTGTTGTGACAGTTGAAATAAGTGATGGCGATTTTAAGACGGATAAACTGGCAGTCAGTGTGGAAGAGTGTCAAGGTATAAACATTATAAACCAGACTTATTCAACTAATACAACTGAACAAGGTTGCTATATTACTTTAGAAAATGTCAATGTACAAAATGGTGCAAAATTAACTTTAGACTCAGAGATGGGGATTACAATTGACTCTGATTTTAATGTTGCACTTGGTTCAGAATTTGAAACTCAGTAATAGGTAAATATTACTATAAACAAACAGGGACTCTAAATAGTCAGGGAACCCGTTTAAAGAGCAATCCAATATCCGTTGTTATGTACTGGGAACCAGTAATGAGGTTTGTATCAATGTTTATGACCTGAATGGTGTTCAACTTCATCAGTTTAAGGCAAATGGCATTGGAACCCAGTCGGTAATTGTCCCTGGCAGTAAATTCAAGCCCGGCATGTATCTGTACTCTTTACTTATTGATGGCAGGGAGATTGATACAAAAAGGTTGATTTTAACTAAATAAATTGGTAACTACTCAGGTCTAAAGGATTAATACTTTTTATAGGGAGAAAATACATTTTTGTTTGTAGCAACATTTATGGCGAACCGGATTGATTCTGATGGATTCCCACCTTTCTTGATTATCGTATCAAC
>Ga0307422_1000549_pt1 | contig 21006 bp, 19 predicted proteins | sample SalMarWE160290MG_FD_202153 | JGI IMG/M metagenome (GOLD analysis project Ga0307422, IMG submission 202153) | Salt marsh sediment microbial communities from the Plum Island Ecosystem LTER, Massachusetts, United States - WE1602-90 | ecosystem: Environmental > Aquatic > Marine > Intertidal zone >...
GATTAACTCTTCCTAAAATTGTTCCTACTGGTTCACCTTTGGCAAATTTCAGAATAACATCCTTTTCATAACCAGCAATTCCAACCCGCAAATTACGTTTAGCACATCGTAACGCTTCTCGTAGTTTTACTACCATCCCACCGATACCATCTTTACTAGAGGTATTTTCGATAAAATTAACTAAATTTTTCTCTCTACCCCATATATTGATCTCCTCATATAGTTGTGCTCTCGGGTCAATCTTTGGATCAGCTGTATAAATTCCTCCTTCATCAGTCAAAAAAAGAATTGCGTCGGCCCCAATCTTTAAAGCAGTCATTTTGGCCAAACGGTCATTCTCACTAATCCTTTTCTCCATAAGTGCTATTTCCTTATCTGAAACAGGGTCATTTTCATTAATAATAGGAATCTGTCCAATTTTTAAAAGATCAAAGATACATTGGATAGTTTCGTTTCTTTCCTTTTCGTTAGACCAATTGGTAAAAGTCAGTAGAAATTGCCCAGGCGTTTTTTTAAACTTCTGGAAACCTTCTGTCCACCTTTTCATCAGAAGTGGTTGACCTATGGCTGCCAAAACCTGCTTATCGACACTGTTTGTATTTAATCCAAATTCTTCTAGTTTTTCTCTTCCTGCTTTGATGGCTCCGGAACTCACCACTATTAATTCCACTCCTTGTTTTTGAAGCTTCACAAGTTGCCTTGCGTAATCATTAAATATTTTCTGATCTAGCCTCTTCTCACCACTCTGAAGACTACATAAATTCTCTGTTCCACATTTAACCACTAACCGTCGCGGTAAAATTCTCTTTTTATTTCCTTTTGTTTTAGCTCGAGACATGATGAAATTATATCAAAAACCTACATCCCTTCCAAATGTTACTGCCATGCTTCACAAATCAATTTATAATCACAAAAATCACATAAACGACTTGGCTTAGGCTCAAAATCACTCTTGGCTATTTCCTGAGCCTTTTTAATAATCTCTTTTCTCACTTCCTGAAGTTGTTTACTGGTTCTTTTGGTGGAGATCTTTTTGCCAGAGTCTAAAAAGTAAAAAGTCAAGGTCACTTCTTGTGGATTTTTATTGTAAATACCTTTATCCTGAGCGGCCAAGGCATAAACGGTCATCTGTAAAGATTTATCAACTTCTTTTTGTTCTAATGAACGACCAGTTTTGTAATCAATAATTTCTATTTTATCTTTACCAACTTGATCAACACGATCTATCTTACCGCCAACCCTTAAATCAGGGCTAACCTTAATAATAAAAGGTTGTTCTAAAGACTTAAAGATTACCTTTTTATCTAGATTTTTATAAAAGTTAGTCAGCATCCTCTGGGCCGCCCGTTTACCTTCTCTTTCATGAGCCTTATCAGCGTAACCCAAGGATGACCAATTTCTATCCAACAAAGATAAGAGATCTTTTTCTTTTAATTTCTGTTTATCTCTAACCCCCTGTAAGAAATCTCTTAATGTTCGGTGAATTGTATTACCAAGAGTTTGGGCTGCCGAAGGAGCGACAGGTATTCTCTGCAGGTAGCGATAACGGTACTGTAAGGGGCAATTATTAAAAGTATCTAATTGAGAAAAGGAAAGATAATTAATCACTGGCCTCTGTTTCTCTTCAACTCTTTCTTTTTCTTGAACCTTGTAATCAAAAATTGAAAGCTGATCAGTATCTTTGACTCTTTCTTTCTTAATCGCCTCCTCGCCTAGGGCTTCAACGACAAAAGGCGATACCTTTTTCTCTCTTTTAGCCTCCCCATAATAATTAGATAAGGAGAAAATTAATCTATCTCTTGCTCTAGTCATAGCTACATAAAAAAGACGGCGTTCTTCCTGCTGATGATAATCACCGGCAGGTAAAATTTCTTTAATCAATTGTTCGGGAATAGGAATCTGTTCTCTTCTTTCCCTGGTAGGAAAACGGGCTGAAACCAAATTAACCAAGAAAACAACCGGAAATTCAAGGCCCTTAGAGGAATGAACAGTTAAAATATTGACTCTGTTCTCTTTAGACCAGTCAAAATTATTAGCCAAAGGAGATTCTCCTAATCTCATCGAAAGATTAATCCAATCAACGACCGCCTGGACAGTGGCATCTTCATGATCAACTTCATAGGTACGTAAGCGATCGAAAAACTTGGCAATATTCTGAGCCATTTTCTCTTCCTGAAGGCTCTTGTATTCAGCTAGTTTTCTCAAAAGGCCGGTATCTTGTAAAAAGTAATAAAGAATTTGCCCGGCTGTTTCTTTATTTAAAAGACCTAAATGGCGATGAACTATTTTAACAAAGGCGCTTATCTGCTCTTTAGTCTTCGGCGAAACAAAAATTTTATCTACCTCTTCACAAGCTTCAAACAAAGAAAGATTCTGTTTTCTGGCAAAATTATTAATGGCTGCCAGGTCACGGGGGGAAATATTAAAATAATCCATTGACAGAATCTTAAACAAAGCGACATTATCTTCAAAATTATAAAGAAGTTTAAGATAGGCAATTAGATCCTTAACTTCTGCCTGACGAAAAAGCTGCCCAGGCCCTAAAAACTGGTAAGGGATACCATGACGGCTAAAAGCACGCGTAAAAGGCTCGGCATGATTATTAGCTCTCACCAAAACGGCAAAATCAGAGTACTTATACTTCTTGCTAAGTTCTTCAATCCTTAAGGCGACTTTCTCTGCTTCATTTTCCACTCGATCAGTATAAAGAAGCTCAATCGGGGATTGCTTAACCTGACGGATAGCGATAAGGTACTTATCAATCTTTTCCTTAACTTCTAATCTATCTGGATTATTGTTTCGGATTAACTGGTAAGCATGATCAAGAATTAACTGTGAAGAACGATAATTGTCCTTCAAAACGACGATTTTTGCCTTAGGAAAACTTTCTTTAAATTGAATGACATTGGAGATGGCTGCTCCACGCCAGCGGTAAATTGATTGGTCATCATCAGCACAAACGGTAATATTCTGTTTCTTGCCCGCCAGAAGAACAGCCAATTGGTTTTGAGCGTAGTTGGTATCTTGAAATTCATCAACGAGAATATAATTAAATTGCTTTTGATATTGCTGTAAAATGTTTTTCCTTCTGCGAAAAAGTTCTAAAGCCTTAGCAATTAAATCGCCAAAATCAAAAAGTCCTTCTTTGGCCTTCAGTTCTTCATAGGCCCGGTAAGCTAAGGCTAATTCTTGAAGTTTATCCATCTCTTGTTTCTCTTCTTTAGTTAGTTTTCTTTTCTTTTCTTTTTTGATCCAACTTAAATATTCAGCCGAGGAGACATCTTCATCTTTTAATCTGGAAAAATGTTGCAGCATGCCGGAAATAAACTTGGTGGGATTACCCAAAGGGCGAAAATATTTTAGTTTAAACTTAAAAAGATTCTTGGTTAAAAATTGAATCGTCTCTGCCTCAGTCATCAATTTATAATCAGGATTAAGACCAATATGAATCCCTTCTTGGCGTAAAACCCGGTCACAAAAAGAATGAAAGGTAGAAATCCACATATCGATATAGCCATAAGGTAAAGCTATATCGACTCTCTCTTCCATCTCCCTAGCGGCCTTGTCAGTAAAAGTCAAAGCCAAAATTTCGGTTGTTTTGGCTTTTTTAGAAGTGATTAAGTATTTTATTCTCTCGGTGATAACCGTTGTCTTGCCTGTTCCGGCTCCGGCAATAATCAACAAAGGCCCATCACCATAAGAAATAGCTTCTTTTTGAGCCTTATTTAGCTTTTTCTGATTCTCAGACATTTTCGACTACTTTATCTTTTTAACTTCCTTTTTGACGCCCTCGCCCAAAGACTGAGTCGAAGAAAGCTTCTGGCCAAGCTGGGTAAAACCAGAGGTTACATTACTCATCTGATTATAGGCATTTTGCAAGTGGCGTGATAAAACGGAAAGATTTTCCTCCACCTTACCATAATCTTTATGAATAGCTCTGATGGCAGCGAGAATTTGCTGAGCTCTCTGTTCAATCTTTTGACCTTCAAAGCTCATCAAGATGGCCTTCAAGTAGGCATAAAAGGTTGTTGGTGAAACAGGTAAAACTCTTTTCTTACTGCCATAATCAAAAAGCTCAGTATTGTTAACTATTTCGTAATAAACAGTTTCCGAAGGCAGATACATTAAAGCATAATCAATCGTTCCTTCTTCGGTAAGAATATATTTAGAAGAAATATCATTAATATGTTTTTTAACATCTTTCACAAAGGCCTTTTCAAAAACTTTCTTTTCCTTTTCATCTTTAGCGGAGGTCATTTTCCTAAAGTTCTCCATCGGGAATTTAGAATCGACGGGGATGATACCTGCCGAAGTTTTAATGGCCGCATCAACGGTTACCCCAGATTTAAAACTATGCTGGAGGAAAAAAGACTTTTTCGGCAACATTTGAGCTAATAGTTCTCTTAAAACCTGCTCGCCAATATTACCTCTTAGCTTAGGCGAACGTAAAAATTCCTGAATATCTTTCATTCCCCTACCAATTTCTGACATCTCGCCAATATTTCTCTGTACCTGGCTAATAACCCGAGCAGCATTATCCAGTCTTTCATTAATCGCCTGGGAGGTTGCCTGAGTTGATTTCTGCTGGCTTTTTAACCATTCTTTTAAAGTCTCATCAGGCCTGGCTATCTCTTTAACTTCGGCAATTTTCTTTAAGATAAAGAAAACGGCCACTCCTAAAACTAGAACCAATAGGGCAAAAAGAAGATAAAACTCACGAATCATGGTGGCTTTAATTATAACATCAGTTGTTATACAATTGAACTATGAGTAAAAAGCTAAAAAGTAAAATTAAAAGGAGAAAAAACTTTTTTCCTCCCTTACTTTTAGGGATTATCTTTTGGGGAGCCTGGGGATGGCTTGTCTATGCTTATCCTCCAGATAATAATCTTTTAATCTTTCTCTTCTATTTTCTTCTTTTCTTGGCCGCTTTCTTCACCTTGGCCTTAGTTTTTGCCAATACCAAGATGGGACTTCTGACCGCCATCTGGTTTATCTTTATTCTTGTTTTCCGCTACTTTAAAATTGGCAATGTTCTCAATCTTTCTCTCTTGACAATCATCTTTTTCTTACTTCTTGTTCATTTCAGTAGAAAATTGAATTATTGACAAAGATTACTCCCAGTGATTTAATTAAATAAACCTTTCTTATTATTTTTTCTCTGCCCAATTTAATCAATTAAAGAAGTGCAAATTTCTAAAAAGAAACTAGCGCCAAAAGTAAAAAAGCAAGTTTATGATCTCCTTCATAAAGTTATCGCTGATATTGGTAATCCTCAAGAAGTTAAAGAATTCCTAGAAAGTTTTCTCGGTAATAATGAAAAAGAGGCCATCTCCAGAAGATTAGCCATTGCCTATCTCCTTAAAAAAGGCAAAACCTACGCCTTTATTAAAGACTACCTCTCTGTTTCAAGTACGACGGTTGCTTCCATCGCTAGAGAAATGGAAAAAGAAAAAGGCTTTGAAGTCGCTTTTAAAAAGATCCGGGCTGATGAATGGGCAGAAAGATGGGCGAAGAAGATAACACACGTCTTCAAGAAAAGTAAAAAATAAATCCCTTTATCAAAGTTCGAAGTAGCCTAACTTTAAATCAATAATTTCTAGAATCATTCAGAGAAATATTCTTTTATTTCTTTTGGCCATAAGGCAACAGATTTGGGAGAACAAACACGAACTACTTTTCTCTTTGGAACCCATAAAACCTCGGTTAAATCGCTACCAAAAGATATCTTTTTAGTCAATGGTTGGCACTCATACCACCTTACTTTTGTCTTCTTAGGAGTTATATGTGAGCCTAAATAACGCAAGACTTTCACTTCAATACTTGCCTCTTCTTTCATCCCTCTTATTAAAGCTTCTTCATCTGATTCACCAAACTCTATTGTTTCTCCAGGTAAATGGTATTGACCCCTTAGAGAACCATCAGAATCAGATTTTTTCTTACCTACCAAAATTCGACCAGAGTTTTTATCGTAAACTATAGCTGCAACAGCTTCTTTTAATCCTTTTTTCATAAGTCAATTTTACCACAAACAAAAAGTTCAATTTAAAGGACCTCCTGAAGTTAGTTTCCCATCATGGACGATGCCCGGACTAGTTACCCTAGTTCAAAAGCAATAATTCCATACTTCTTGATCTTTTCCCTATATTTAGGAAAACTTTGCCAAACTTCTTTTGCTTTCTTCAGTGAGGAAACTTGAGGCATAATTCTTTTAAAGCCTAAGGTTTTAGCTAAAGTATCAATATCTTCAAAAAGGGATACTCCATTCACTTTCTTAACTAATCGATTTTTACCGCAGGTAAATTCTAATATATCTCCTTGTTCTATTTTTCGATATTTATTGGTTGCTGCTCTTGTTTCAATTGTTTTTGCTCCCAGTCTTATGGCTTCAAAAAAGTCTCTATCTACCTCTCTTACTCTTAGAATATGTTTTGCCATATCATTATTCTACCAAAAAAACAAACCTATTAAATCATATTTTCTCTATAATCTTCCTTTCTCCTTCAAAAAGAGACTCTTTTAGTTTAAAATATAGTGGCTATGAACCAAAAATTCTATCTAACAACGGCTATTCCTTTTGTTAATGCCGAACCGCATATTGGCTTTGCCTTAGAAATTGTACAGGCAGATGTTATCGCTCGGTTTCAGCGGCTATTGAGGAAAGATGTCTTTTTCCTAACCGGCAGTGATGAGAACAGCTTAAAAAACGTTCAGGCCGCTGAAGAGCAAAAAATTTCCACCCAAGAATTAGTTGATAAAAACTCTCAGAAATTTAAAGATCTTAAAAAAATATTAAATCTTTCTTTTGATAATTTTATAAGAACAACTGAAGAAAGACATACTAAAGGAGTTCAGAAATTCTGGTTGAGTTGTCAAAAAGAAGATATTTACAAAAAGAAATACAAAGGCCTTTATTGTGTCGGCTGTGAATCTTTTTATACCGAAAAGGATTTGGTTAAGGGTAAATGCCCAGAACATGATACTAAACCTGAAGTTATTGAAGAAGAAAACTACTTTTTTAGGTTATCCAAATATCAAGATTTTCTTGAAGATTTAATTGAAAAGGGTAAACTCAAAATCATCCCTCAAAGCCGTAAAAATGAAGTTCTTGCTTTTATCAAACAAGGTTTAGAAGACTTTAGTATCTCCCGTTCCAAAGAAAGAGCTCATAATTGGGGCATTCCTGTTCCTGGCGATTCTCAACAAATTATCTATGTTTGGTTTGACGCTCTAATCAATTACATCACCGCCTTAGATTGGCAAGGAAGTGGATCTTTATTTAAAAAATACTGGTCAGCTGATGTTCACATTATTGGCAAGGGTATCAATCGTTTTCATAGTATTTACTGGCCAGCAATGTTGAAAAGTGTCGGTCTCCCTTTACCAGAAGAAATTTTTGTTCATGGCTATATCACCATTGATGGCAAGAAGATAAGTAAATCTCTAGGTAACACTGTTAGCCCTCAAAAACTAGCTGAAAAATATGGAACTGATGCTCTTAGATATTATCTCTTAAGAGAAATCCCTGCCTATGGCGATGGTGACTTCTCTATTCAAAGATTTGAAGAAGTCTATAATGCTGACCTCGCCAATGGCCTAGGTAATCTTGTTGCCCGCGTCGCCAAGCTTTGCGAAAGATCATCTCTCCAATTTAATGAATATCAAGCAAAAATAGGCAAAGAATATAAAAGAGATTTAGAAGAATTTAAATTTGATAAGGTTATTAAGACTATTTGGGAAGAAATTCGCAGCCTAGATCGTTATCTAGATAAAAATGCTCCTTGGAAAATCAAAGAAAAGAGAGAGTTAGAAACCATTCTTCAGCAAGCTGTTGATAGCATCAGACAAATAGCCTATGAATTACAACCTTTCCTACCTGAAACTTCGACCAAGATTGAGAAACAATTCAAAGGGCCAAAGGTTAAAACTAAGAAACCACTTTTCCCACGAATTAAACAATGAAAACAGGGACCACCTTTTCTCATCGAGAAGCCGATTTTCTTAAAACAGATTGGAGAAAATCACTAGAATATACATTAAAACTTGATCTTAACCCAATTAGAATCGGCAGTTACTGGAATGAGATTGAAATCAGGCCAAATAAATATGACTTTTCTATTCTTGATGAAATAATCGCCAGAATCAAAAAATATGGAACAGAAATCGTTTTAGAAATCGGTCTTAAATCTCCACGTTGGCCAGAATTCTATCTTCCCAAATGGGTAGAAGAGAAGATAAAAATAAGGAATAAGGAAATCATTGACGATCTTTCTCTTACTCAACCTCTTTTTAAATTCATCAAGAAAACTGCTAAACGCTATGAGGAAGTTAAAAACATTCGCTGGATAAACTTAGAGAACGAGCCATTGAACCTCTCGGGACCAGACTTTATAAGAATCAGTCCTAAGGTTCTAGAAAGAGAAGCCTTCCTGCTTAAAAATATTTCCCAAAAACCACTTATCTTGAATTCATGGTTAGAAATGTCGCCTCATAAAAGAATCAGGAGAAATCTTCTCCTTAAAGAAAATTCTCTTAATGCTTGCTTAAAATTAGGTGACATCTTAGGCATTTCTGTTTATCCGAAATATCCAGATCAACCAGAGATTAAAGAAAAAGATTGGCAAATATTAAAGAAAGTCCTTAAACAAGCTCAGAAAGCCCAAAAAGAAGCCTGGGTTACCGAACTCCAAGCTGAACCTTGGGAGAAAGATGGCCGTAAAAATTTTAAAGATCCCTTAGCTAATAAATCATGCAATCCAGACATTCTGAAAAATAGCTTCAATATTCTTAAAGAAATCGGTTTTGAAACAATTCTTCTTTGGGGAAGTGAATTCTGGTATCGTTGTTATAAAGAAAAAAATAATTCTTGGTATAAAGCGGTAGAAAAAATTATTAAAAATGCTAATTGATACTCATGCTCATCTAGATTTTCCTCAATTCGACAAAGATCGAGAGAAAATAATAAAAGAGTTGAAAAAATTAGAGATTAGGGTCATTAACGTTGGCTCTCATCAGCAATCCTGTTTAGATTCAATCGCTTTGGCTAAAAAACACCAAAATATCTATGCCGCTGTTGGCATCCATCCTCATGATGCTGAAAAGGTTAAGGACATTCCTCAATTAATTACCTTCTTGGAGAAACTAACTAAGGAGCCTGAAGTTGTCGCCATTGGCGAATGCGGTTTGGACTACTATGCTTTTGATCAGGGAAAGTTTAGAAAAGATTTAAACCCCGAAGTTAAAAACAAACAAAAAAAGGTCTTTAAAGCTCAACTCCAACTGGCAGAAAAACTTAAATTGCCCGTCATTATTCATAACCGAGAAGCTCACGCTGATCTTTTGAAGATAATTAAAGGATTTAAAGGCCAAGGGGTCATTCACTGCTTCTCTGGGGATAAAAACTTTCTTGAGAAAGTTTTAGAGCTAGGTTTTTTTATTGGCTTTGACGGTAATACTACCTTTAAAAATGCCCAAAGGCTACAAGAAATTGTTAAAATCGTTCCTTTAGATAAAATCGTTATTGAAACTGATTCTCCTTTTTTATCGCCTGAACCTCTGCGTGGTTTGAGAAACGAACCTAAAAATGTTAGAATAGTGGCAGAATTCATCGCCAGGATAAGAGAACTTCCTTTTGGAAAATTAGTTCAGATAACAAATAAAAACACTAAAGAATTATTTGGCATCGAGGATGACTAAAAAATTTAAAACAAGCTATCGTCGTCAAAGATTTTTAGAAATACTCCCAGGTTCAATTACCTGGCTAGTTATTCTTTTCCCTATCTGGGGAGCTTTCTTTATTCCCCGAACTGTCGCCTATTTTACCATCGGCTTTTTAACCTTCTGGCTTTATCGTTCTTTTCAGAGCGGTATTTTAGGCATCAGAGGCTATCTTAAAATCCGTAGTAGCGAAAAAACCAACTGGAAGAAGAAATATTCAGAGGAAAAGAAAAAAGATTCTTTAACCTGGGGCCAAATCAAACATGTCGTTATTCTGCCTAACTACAAGGAATCAGTCAAAACTATCTCCACTAGTTTAGAATACTTAGCTCAACAAAAAAACCTTAAAAAGGAACAGCTAATTATCGTTTTAGCCATGGAAGAAAGAGCTAGCGATCACCAAGAAAGAGCCCAAGAATTAGTAAAAAAATTCAAAGGTAAATTTGGCAGACTTGAAGTCATTATTCACCCTGAAGGACTTGTTGGTGAAATTAAAGGTAAAGCCTCCAATGAAGCTTGGGCAGCAAAAAAGATAAAGAAGATTTTGGTTGATAAAGAAGGCTATGATATTAACAAAATTACCATCACCAGTTGTGATGCTGATGCTCATATTAACCATCAATACTTCTCTGCCTTAACTTATCAATTTGCTACCGATCAAAACCGCTATCTCAGATTCTGGCAGTCACCAATCTGCTGGTACAATAATTTCTGGAAGGTGCCGGCCTTTGTCAGAATTGTTGGCACTTTAAGTAATATTGGCTATCTAGCCAATATCCAAGAACCAGATGGTTTGTTTTTTAATTACTCTACCTATTCCACCTCTCTCAAACTCTTAGATGAGGTCGGCTATTGGGACACCGATGTTATCTCTGAAGACTGGCATATCTTCCTTCAGTCCTTCTTTGAGAAAAAAGGCCAGATTGAAGTTAGCCCCATTTTCCTACCAACCAGTATTGATGCTCCTGAAGGCAAAACTCATTTTGCCGCCTTAAAAGCAAGATACGAACAGTGCAAAAGGCACGCTTGGGGGGCAACTGATATTCCCTTCGCCATCCAAAAATCAATCCAGCATCAAGAAATTCCTTTCTCTGTCAGATTTTTTAGAGTTTACAAGGTTATTGAAAGTCATATGCTCTGGTCAACTAACTGGTTTCTCCTCACCTTAGGGGCTTGGGTGCCAACTTTGATTAATCCTTTCTTTAAACAGACAGCTCTTAGCTATAATCTCCCCAAAGTCGCCCAGTGGGTCTTAAATGTCTGTGTTTTGTTCTTGATTATCATGATTGTCGTTGACCGCGCCATTCGTCCTAAACCACCCAAAGAGGAACTGCGCAAGGGCTTTAACTTTTTAGAAATTATCCAATGGATTCTAATGCCGATTGCCGCTCTCTTTATGGCCGTTTTACCGGCCGTTGATTCACAAACCAGATTAATGCTTGGTAAAAGACTGGAATACAAAGTGACCGAAAAACTTTAAACTTCTTTTCTTGTCTGTTATTATTAGAGAAGCTGCCTATGAATAAGAAAGTCATCAAGAAGTTTTTTCTCTCTTCCTGGTTTGTCATTCTTCTAATCGTTGTTTTCTTTCTAAGATTACCTTCTCTTTTTGAGCCTTTTACTTATGCTGATGAAGGCATCTATCTTACCTTAGGTCAGGCTTTTAGAAAAGGCCTTGTTTTGTATCGCGAAATCCATGACAACAAACCGCCTCTGATCTATATTCTCGGAGGCATAGCCGGAAATTTCTTCTTCTACCGACTGATCTTTTTCCTTTGGAGTCTGGCAACCATCACCCTCTTCTACAAACTAACGAAGCGTATTTTTACCAAGAAAAACCATTGGCAAATCATCCTCCCTAATATCTTCTTTGCTATCTTAATTAGTTTGCCGATGTTCGAAGGAAATATTGCCAACGCTGAAAACTTCATGCTCTTTCCGATTATCGCTGGTTTTTTCCTTGTTTTTAATCTTCTCGGTAAGGCAAAGCTCAATAAAATTTCTCTCTCTGTTTGGTTCTTATCGGGAATTCTCTTTTCTTCAGCCTTCCTTTTTAAAGTCCCTGCTCTTTTTGATTTTCTGGTCTTAATTGCTTTAGGTATAATCTTGATTAGCAAAAAGAATTTCAAAGCGACTTTGGCTAGTCTCCTTTCGACCGCTTTAGGCTTCCTGTTGCCCATCATGGTAACCATTATCTATTTTGCCTGGCAAAACGCCTTAGGAGACTATCTAAAAAGCGCCTTGTTACAAAATTTACCCTATCTTTCCTCCTGGGCAGGAGGGACAACAAGCAGCGGTGGTTTACCCACCCTCATTCTAAGTAGACTACTTATCTTAGCAGCTATCACCCTTATCATCTTCGTCTTTAGGAAAAAGTTGTCCTTGGCCAGCAAGTTTATCATTCTTTGGTTTACCTTTTCCTTATTTGCCGCTTTATTGTCTTCTCGTCCTTACCCTCATTATCTAATCCAAGCTCTCCCTGCCTCCTGCTTAGCTCTGGCTTTCCTTTTCTTCTCTAAAAAAGAAAAGTGGTTAAAAATTATTCCCATAATCTTCATTATTATTTTTATCTTTGTCTTTAAAAATCTTCAGTTTTGGTATTACCCCAACTTGCCTTACCTCAATAATTTCTATCAATACCTAGTAGGGCAAAGAACAAGAGCTGATTACCTTAATTACTTTGGCAAGCATACCGAAGATCTCTATCAAACGGCCGATTTTATTCGTCGTCACACCAATAAAAAAGAGAAAATCTTTATTTGGGGGACTCAGCCTTCTCTTTATTCTCTTTCACAAAGATTACCGGTCGGGAAATATACCGTTGCTTACCATATCGTTGACTTTGACGGTTATCAGGAAACCATTCTTGCTCTGGCCAAAAATCCTCCCCGTTGGATTATCGTTACCCCAGATGAAAAAAGAAATTTCCCTCAACTAGAGATTCTTATTAACTATGACTACACTCTCTATCGAGAAATTGGCGAGAATAAAATCTTCTATCATATCCCAAAGATCTCCAGATTATGATAGAATAGTGACGTGCCAACCCCAATTATTAAAGGATTAAAGATAATTCCAGAACAAGAAAGTAAAGGATTAAAACAGCTTTTAAAGTTGTCTTTTATTCTTATTCTCCTCCAAGCTCTAATCATTATTCTTTTCTTCTCTTTTCTCCCCCGTCAAGTCCCTTTGTTTTACTCCCGCCCTTGGGGCGAAGAACAACTGGCTCATCCACTTTATCTTTTTCTTTTTCCTTTGGCCAATTTAATCATCTTTATCTTGAATTCCATCTTGCTTTCTTTCCTAGCCAAAAAGGATCTCTTAACAAGACAAATTCTTGCTATTGGTGTTTTACTGGTCAATCTTTTATCATTAATTACCTTAGCCCAAATAATTAGACTAATAATCTAGATGACTTTTTTAACCAGGAGCTTAATTATTCACCCCTTTCTTATTGCCGCCCTTGTTTCTCTAATTGTCACTCCCATCACCATTAAATTAGCCTGGAAATTTGGCTTGGTTGATGATCCCCAGAAAAGAAAACACCCAGCCAAACTACACAAAAAAATCATTCCTCGAGCCGGCGTCATTCCTATTTGGGTTTCTCTTATAATCGCCAGCCTTATCTTTCTCCCTCTTGATAGATATCTTTTAGGTATCTTAGGTGGGGCAACTATCCTCCTTCTTCTAGGTATCTTAGATGATAAATATGATCTCAATCCCTACCTCAGATTAGTTGGTTGCCTTATCGCTGCCGGAATAACCGTTTTCTCAGGCGTTAAAATCTTCTTTATTACTAATCCTCTAGGCGGAGAGATTATTCAATTCAGCCAGCCTCTAGCTATTATTCTGGCCATCATTTGGATTAGCTTTCTCTCCAACATCACCAATTGGTCTTCCGGTTTTGACGGACAATTACCGGGAATTGTGACCATCGCCGCCTTAACGATTGCCTTTTTGAGCTTTCGCTTTTCGGCCGATATTACCCAATGGCCAATAACCATTCTCGCCGCCATTACCGCCGGCGCTTTTTTAGGCTTTTTACCTTATAACTTCTTTCCCCAGAAAATTATGCCTGGTTATGGTGGAGGAACTTTGGCGGGTTTTATGCTGGCAACCTTGGCCATTCTCTCGACAACGAAAATCGGTACCCTTTTAGTTGTTTTAGGAATCCCTTTTATTGATGCTCTCTATTCGATCGTTAGAAGAATAATCACCGGTCGTTCGCCTGTCTGGGCTGACAGAGGTCATCTCCATCACAAACTCTTAGATGAATGGCACTGGGGTAAAAGAAGAGCAGCCATCTTCTATTGGTCCATTACCGCTGTCTTAGGATTTCTAGCTCTAAATTTGCGAAGTATACAGAAATTTTATACAATCGTTATGTTAGTCGTCATTATTGGTAGTTTACTTTTATGGTTCAATTTCTTTTCAACTTATTTAAATCGATCAGACCAAGGCAAACACTCAAAAACCTAAGTATTCTTGCTCCCTTAGTCTTCTCTGGTGGTCTTTTTGTCACCAAGAATATCTTAATTAGTGCTTATGCCGTTCTTATCTTCTCCATCATGACCTCGGCCATCTATCTTATCAACGACGTTGTTGACTTACCTAGAGACAGATTGCACCCGGTAAAGAAAAAAAGGCCGATTGCCTCAGGAAAATTACCTATTCCCATCGCTTTGCTTATCGCCACCTTTGCTATTTTTCTTTCTCTATCTTTATCTTTCTACTTGGGCTTCTTTTTCTTCCTTACCCTTCTTGTCTATTTTGTTCTCCAAATTAGTTATACTTTCTACCTAAAGAAGATCATCATTCTCGATATTTTAATTATCGCCAGTGGTTTTATCTTAAGAGTTTATGCTGGTGCCTTTGCCCTTAACGTCCATATGAATGTCTGGTTCTTGCTTTGTGTTGTTTCTCTAGCCCTCTTCCTTGCCGCCGGAAAGAGGAGAGCTGAATTGGCTGTCCTTCAAAAAAGCGCCCCTCAGCACCGCCGTACCCTAACCTTTTATAGTAATGATCTCTTAGATGCCTATCTGGCCATGTTTGCCAATGGGACTTGGCTGGCTTATGCCTTGTTTACTTTTTTCGCCCCTCAACCACTCATCATTAAAAGAACTTCACTTATTCTGATAAATCTCCCCCTAACCTTGGCTGGAATTAATAAATGGCTAATGATTACCATTCCCTTAGTTATCTACGGCATTATGAGGTACGTAACCATTGTCTATCAGGGACAAAAAGCAGAAGCACCAGAAAAGGTTCTTTTGTCAGACAAGCCTCTTTTAGTCACCGTTCTTCTTTGGGGAATTCTAGTTGTCTTTATTCTTTACGGAGTCAATCCTAACCTCTAACTACCAAACTTAAACTCAATAATATCTCCATCCTTCACTAGATAATCTCTACCCTCCAATCTTACCTTGCCTAGATTCTTGGCTTGGTGCCAATCGTCAATATTAACAAAATCATTGAAGTTAATAACTTCCGCTTTGATAAAACGCTGAGCCATCTCTTGATGAACTTTAGCGGCTGCTTTCAGGGCATTTGAACCATTCTTAAGAGCCCAAGCGGTTATCTCTTGACCACCCTTGATGGTGTAAAAGCTAATCAGGCCTAAGAGTTGATAAGCTTTCTTAATTAGAAGATCAACGCCTTTACCGCTTTGGGCATTGATAATTAATTCTCCCCCAGTGCCTTCAGAATCAACCTTATCAGAGTTGATGACGTAAAGAGTTGGTTTTTTTATCTCCCCTAAAGATAATTCCAAGTCAACCATCTCTTTATCTCTTTCAACATCGATTGAACCGTAAAAATGAGGGACCTTTTCGTCTTTAAAAGCACGAATGATTTCGACGATAGCGTCAACTTCTCTAATCTTGGCTAGAAACTGATTACCTAAACCTTCACCCTGATGGGCATTTTTAACCAAACCGGCAATATCAATAAACTTTACTGTTGCCGGGACAACTTTTTCCGGCTTAATTAACTCGGCCAATTTTTCTAATCTCTCATCAGGAACTTCGACCACACCGACATTAGGCTCAATGGTTGTAAAAGGATAAGAAGCGACATTGGCAATTTGCCGCTTTAATAAAGTGTTAAATAAGGTTGATTTACCACTATTGGGAAGACCGACAATTCCAACAGTAAGACTCACAGATATTAATTATAACACTAAGGGAGAGATAAAAGAGGTTTATTCAATTAAATCAGCGTAGACACCAGAGATCCAACCTTCTTCACCGTCTTCATATTCAATTTTATACCAACCATTATCTTCTTCCTCAAGATAAGGATACATGTCACCTGGATCAAGCTTCGCTAATTCGTCTGAATCAGTAGAAGAATCTGCCCTAACTCTTAAAAAGCCTGTCGGGGTATCTTTTATCTCTACATAAGGTTTAGGCGGTGGGGTAACTTTAGCTTTAGGAGTTGGCGTAACTGTCGGTTCTGTTTCTTCTTCCTCTTCTTCTTCCGCCCCTTCTTCCTCTTCTTCAGTCTCGGCACTCTCTGTTGCCTCTTCAATACCTTCTATCTGCTGAGCCAATTGGACATTGATGATCAGTTTATAACCGCCAATGGTACTGGCGGAAACGATCCTTTCTTCATAACCCGTAGCGCTAATAACAATTTGGTAATCTCCAGGGGCTAAATCTTCAATCGTTAAAGGAGTAAAACCTTTTGGTTCACCTTCTATTTTAACGACTCCCTGATCAGGAACAGAAATGACGGCAATAGAGGACTTATCTCTCCTGCCCGTCTTTTCTAAGCTTAATATTTCTCCTGAAGATAAGGCTTCGGTAGCCCCAAAATCACGGTTAATAACGGTCAGTATCCCCGGCAAGAGATCAACCTTTGTCTCCCAAGAACTTAAACCATCAACGGTTGTTTCTGGAACAAGCTTAATGGTATGTTCACCAGATTGAATATTATCATTAAAAAAGGGTGTCACCCCAACCTGATTTGCGTCAACGAAAACTGTTGCTCGAGGAGTAGTCGATATTTGAAGTGCTCCTGGACCTTGTTTATTAAAAAATCTGCTTTTGACAATCAACCCTACCAAAACTAAAACTAAAACGCCAACAATAATCATCAGCCATTTAGTTTTCATAAGTGAAATCATAATAGCACAGTTTGTCAAAGAGGGCAAGAAAATGGTAAAATTAAGCTTACCTCAGGTGCGGTGGCGAAGTGGAAACGCCGGGGTCTGCAAAACCTCTATGCGCGGGTTCGATTCCCGCCCGCACCTCAAAAACTTGACTTTTTAACTTTTCTTTGGTATTATACAACATAGTCCTCCTGTATCGGGAGGATTTTTTTATGGAGTCAATTAGCTCCATAAATGAAATATTATAAACAAGTTAAGAAACTTTTACGTGCGTTTTTCGAAAAGAAAACTATTCGTAAGATTTTTGGTTTAAACTTAGCCGCCGTTATTTTACTCACCGGCGTTGTTTCTACGCCTATTTCCGCCTTTAAACAGAACCCCGATCAGGAAGTCGTAGCTATAAATGCCGAAATTGTCGAATTGACCACAGAAAATTCTGTCAGGGTTCCTTTAGATACCTTTAGCGTTACTCAAGGCTACTCTGTTTTTCACCGTGGTGTTGACTTAAACGAAGTTTTAGGCGCTCCTGTCTATCCTATTATGGATGGTAGAGTTGAAGCTATCTATTACAGCCGTTTCTCCTACGGTAACCATGTTATGGTTAACCATGGTTCTGGATTTAAGTCTTTATATGCCCACTTAGCTAAAATTACCGTTGAGGCAGGTGAGGAAGTAGATAAAAACACCGTTTTAGGAACGGTTGGTTCTACTGGTTGGTCTACTGGTTCTCACCTTCACTTAGAGGTCTATGACAAAGGAAAAACTTTTAATCCCCTTACTATTCTTAAGTAAAGGGCTAGGTCGTTGTTGAGCCTACACTAGGACTCGGCGAAGGTAATGAACTGCTAGTTGTACCTGAAGTAAAAAAAGATCCTAAATCAGAAAAATCTCTTCCTTGAAGGTTCTTTACAGGCTCATCAGGTAGAGAGCTAATATCAAAAACATCCTCCTCTAGTAAATACGGAATTAGACTTGATAAAATTACTATTGATATTAACCAATAAGGGGCAAGTTTCCTACTCATTTTTACATTCCCATCATGCCACCACCAGGCATCGTTCCTGGATTACCAGCGGGTGGGTTTTCTTTTTCAGGAATATCAGTTATCAAACCTTCGGTCGTTAAAATCATCGTCGCCACGGAAACGGCATTCTGGAGAGCGATTCTCGTCACCTTAACAGGGTCAACAATTCCGGCTTTGATCATATCTTTGTATTCTCCAGCTAAAACATCAAAGCCAACGCCTTCTGATTCCTTGAGAACATGAGCGACAATTACATTTCCATCTTCACCGGCATTCTCCGCCAAAAGCCTCATTGGCATCACCAAAGCTTTTTGGATAATCTTTGCTCCAGTAAGTTCATCACCGGTCAATTCTTTAAGATCAATCGCCTTGATGGCATTAAGTAAGGTCACTCCGCCACCAGGAACAATGCCTTCTTCAACAGCCGCCTTAGTTGCCGCCACGGCATCCTTAACTCTCTCTTGCTTCTCTTTCATTTCTGTTTCCGTCGCTGCCCCAACCTCAATAACGGCTACCCCACCAGAAAGCTTAGCCAATCTTTCCTCCAGTTTTTCTTTATCAAAATCAGAAGTGCTTCTTTGAATCTCAGATTTAATTTGCTTGACTCGACCTTCAATCTCTTTTTTAATTCCTTTACCGCCAACAATAACCGTATTGTCTTTGTCTGTGGTAATTCTGTCGGCTTGGCCAAGATCTTCAACTTCAATATCTTCTAATTTTCTTCCTAAGTCTTGAGAGATAACCGTTCCGCCAGTTAAAAGGGCAATGTCCTGAAGCATTTCTTTTCGGCGATCACCAAAGCCTGGTGCTTCAACCGCTAAAACATTAAAGGTCCCTCTTAATTTATTAACGACCAAAGTGGCTAAAGCCTCTGCCTCAACTTCATCAGCAATGATAACCAGGTTCTTAGAAACCTTAACTAGTTTTTCTAAAAAAGGAAGTAATTCTTGGATAGAAGAAATCTTTTTATCGGTCAAGAGGATATAGGGATTCTCAATCGTCGCCTCCATCATATCTGAATTGGTCACAAAGTAAGGAGAAACATAACCCTTATCAAACTCCATCCCCTCCTTGTAATCAATAACCAACTCTAAGCCCTTGCCCTCTTCAACGGTAACCACGCCATTAGGACCAACTTTTTTAAGGGCTTCGGCAATCTTATCACCAATTTCTTCACTCTGAGCAGAAATGGTCGCCACTTGAGTAATTCTTTCAAGCTTATCTTTAATTGCCCTACTTTGTTTTTTAATTGACTCTAAAGCTTGCGCAGCTGCCTTTTTAATGCCTCTGTTTAAAATCATCGGGTTAGCTCCGGCGGTAAGATTTTTAATACCTTCGTCAACAATCGCCTGGGCGAGGATGGTGGCTGTGGTTGTTCCATCACCGGTAATATCATTCGTCTTCTCAGCCGCTTCCTTCATTAATTGAGCGCCCATGTTCTCAAAGGGATCTTCCAGCTCAATTTCCTTAGCCACGCTAACCCCATCATGAACGACAGATGGAGCTCCCCACTTTTTATCTAGGGCCACGTTTCTGCCTTTAGGCCCCAAAGTTGTCCCAACCGCTTTAGCAACAGTATCAACACCCTTTTTTAATTTTTCTCTGGCTTCGGCAGAATACTTAAGTTGTTTTGGCATAGTTTTTATTTAATAATGGCTAAAATATCTTCAAATTTAACAAAGATAAATTCTTTACCGGAAGTTCCAAACTTAACTTCATCGCCACCCCATTTTTTGTAAATGACTAAATCGCCAACCTTAAATTCAGGAATTATCTCTTGACCATCTCTATAAATAGGCTTACCAATCGCTATAATCTTTCCTTTCTGTGATTTTTCATCATGAGTATCAGGTAAAACAATACCGGCAGCGGTTCTCTTTTCCATTGCTGCCGGTTCAACTAACGCATAACCACTGAGTGGTTTAACCTTGGGCATCAAATTTAATTTTCCTTTATTCATTTTTGAAGTCAAAAAAGGCTATCACTTAACGATAACCTTCGCTATTTTAACAACTAGCCAATTTCTTGTCAAGAGCTTAGTCTAGCCAATTAAAACTTTTAATGAGGTTGGCAAAAGTTTCGTTGGTAAAAACATCTTCTTTCTCTCCGTGAATAAAAGAAGTACTTAAGATAAAAATCAAATCATCTTTTCGAAAAGCGACGCCTGCTTTTCCCGTCGGTTCTAAAGCCGCCTTGGGAATGAAAAATTTAACCGCTTGATTATTATTTACTTCTTCCCTATTTAAATAAGAGACGCCGCCTTCAAAATCCTTGAAATAGTCCCGCAAAAAACTTTCCACGGAAACGGTCACTGGCTGCTTGTAAAGATCGATAAAGTAATTTATCTCTTGAGGATTAAGAGTTATCTGGTAAAGATGCTCTTGGGAAGGAGCAATTTCTTCTTCTAAAGGTAAAGACCAAAAGGCAGGATATTCAATGGAGAAATTATAACCTTGGTGGCTGTATTTGGTAGAACTAATGACTGTTGTCGGTGTTGGGCTGATCTCCAGTTGATTCTCAATCTTCTTCTGAGAAAATCTAAAACCTCCCTTAAGAGAAAAAAGGGCCAAAAAGATAATTAAGGCGGAAATAAAAAAGATAATAACTAACAATCTTTTATTCATTTAATCTTTAATCTTTTTAATCTTCTTTGATATTCTAGCATAACTCGTCGAGAACAATCTTGAGGATGAAAGAAAACACGACCTTTCTCGACAATCTCCGTCGTTTGGCGAGAAGCCATGTATTTCTTTTGTAGCCAAAAGGCTACTTTTTCCAGTTGGCCAAAAATTTTTTTACCCATCGGTTCTGATCTAAAAATTTATCATAAAAGTCATCTTTTTCATAAAGAGATTTCAATTGTAAAATCTCGTGGGCTGAAAAAAGGTTTTGTTGTTTTTCAGACATCTCTAAATGATCCTCATCTAAAAACATATTGAGGCAGATTTTATCTTTAACTTCTTTCTCTTCAGGACGTCTCCTTTTCCCCAAAAGTTCAAGTAAGACAACAGCAAAAAATCTACTCAGCCAAAGTCTTTTTCTTTGGGTGATGATGAGAAAGTCTATATCATCCTCCTGATTAGCATTTCTCATCGCCAAATTACCAGTCACGGCCACCATCTTGATAAAGGGAATTAACCTTAAAACTCTCACC
>Ga0307422_1000550_pt1 | contig 21002 bp, 9 predicted proteins | sample SalMarWE160290MG_FD_202153 | JGI IMG/M metagenome (GOLD analysis project Ga0307422, IMG submission 202153) | Salt marsh sediment microbial communities from the Plum Island Ecosystem LTER, Massachusetts, United States - WE1602-90 | ecosystem: Environmental > Aquatic > Marine > Intertidal zone >...
GCTGCTACAAGAAATCCTGTCGAAGCTCTCCGATATGAATAATGAATTGGATTAAACTTTTCAACTAATTTTAAAAGAACAACCATGATTTTTCACTTATTAAAAACAACAATCAGGAGTTTCCTGAAATACAGGATTCATTCCTTTATAAATTTAACAAGCCTTGCCCTTGGTATTTTTGTGATTATCCTGATAACTGCATTTGTCAGGTACGAGATAAGTTTCGACTGTTTTTATGAAAATAAAGATCAAATATACAGGCTGGAATACGATGATGACGGATCTCTGACATTTCCTGCACCTTTATATGAACAGCTAAAAACCAATGTGCCGGAAATTAAAAACATTACAAGGATTGGATTTGTATTTGCCGACTGGATGCTCGGAGGAGATGGTACATTAACATATAACGAAAATACATTTTCGGCTGATGATGTGCTTTGTGCCGATCCGGAATTCTTTGATATTTTTAAGTTTAATGCAATAAGAGGTGATTTATCCAATTCACTTGTTGCCCCGATGAGTATTGTTTTAACGGAATCAGAGGCAAAAAGGATTTTTGGCGATGAAAATCCGGTTGGAAAAACCATTACAGGAAATGAAATAATTCCATTTAACGTCACTGCTGTTATAGAGGATGTACCGGCAAATTCTTCTTTAACTTTTAAAAGCCTTATATCATTTTCCAGTTTAAAAACCTTTTACGACAGAAACATTGACAATAACTGGGGTTCCTGGAACTACCTGATGTATGCCCAACTTTATGAAAATGCGGACATTGATGTAGTTAGCAGTAAAATTACACAATATACCAAACCGGATATGCCTGTTGAATATGTGGGATTAAACCCGTTATCCGATATTTACTTCAATTCACTGCAAACAAGAGGAGTTATCAAACATGGAAATAAACAACAGATTATACTGTTTATTGCCATTACCACAATCATTTTGATAATCGGTATCATTAACTACATCAACTTAACAAATGCCAAATTTATATATCGTATCAATGAAGTTAGTGTAAGGAAGGTTATTGGCGCGTTGAAAAAACAAATTATAAATCAAATATTATTCGAAACAATCTTTACCCTGCTAATAGCCACAGCTATATCGCTGCTATTGGTTTCAATATTTAGCGGGTATGTAGGCAATTTTTTAAATATTCAGGAATTAAATGAACTTATTTTTACTCCTGTCTTTATTGCCTGCCTTATTCTAAGTGTTATTGCTTTAGGATTATTAACCGGACTTTACCCATCATTATTTCTATTAAAAAGAGCAAACCTGTCAAAAAAGAAAGATACATTGTCAGGGAAGAAAAAATATGCCGTTCAGAACAGTCTTGTTGTATTTCAGTTTTGGGCTTCAATTATCCTGATTGCAAGCATCTTTCTAATACAAAAACAAATGAACTACATAAAAAACAAGGATATTGGGTTTGCCAAGGAAAGTGTTATTCAATTCTCATTACCCAACAACTTAACAAATGAAAGATTCAACTCACTAAAGCAGTCACTAATGGCTTATCCGGGCATCATCGATGTTGGCAGAAGCAAAACAATCCCCGGAAAATCATTTCCCGATTGGACATGGACCATGAATTTAAACGGGGAAGAGAAAAATGTAACTTTTCTATGTATTATGGTTGATGAAGGATTTATAAATTCCCTTGGGCTTGAAATCGTTTCCGGGCGGAATTTTAATCCAAACATCGAAGATGACGCAGGTGATTTTATCATAAATGAAAAATTCTTTTCCGAATACGGAGTTGACTCGACATTAACAACCACTTTATCTGCAGTTACCAATGAAAATAATATCCTTGGTGTTGTAAAAGATTTTAATCCCGAGTCGCTGCACTTACCTATCCAACCACTGGCATTCAGATATGTGCCACAGAGTACCGCATTAGGAATAGTAAGATTTACCTCTGCAGGACAGGATAATGTTAATGAAATAGTCCAACATCTGAAAACAGTATGGAATGATATGGGATATAAAAAATCTTTGGATTATGTTTTTTTAGAGGATAGCATTAACAGCTTGTACAGCAAAGAAAAAAAACTACATAAGCTATTAATCCTGTTTGGATTTTTTGCATTAATAGTCTCACTGGCAGGGCTTTGGGGATTAACCATGCTAACCATAAAACTTCGCACCAAAGAAATCGGTATCCGCAAAGTAAACGGCGCCCGCATTTCCGAAGTACTTGTAATGCTCAACAAAGATTTTGTAAAATGGGTCGTGATTGCTTTTGCAATAGCGACTCCCATTGCATACTACGCCATGAACAAGTGGCTCGAAAACTTTGCCTACAAAACCAATTTAAGTTGGTGGATTTTCGCGCTGGCCGGTTTCCTGGCGCTGGGAATTGCATTATTAACAGTTAGTTGGCAAAGTTGGCGGGCAGCTACGCGGAATCCGGTTGAGGCACTCAGGTATGAGTGACGAAATCCCGGAAACGAAGTGACTCTGGATGGAGGCGTTGAGGTATGAATAACGAAACGTTAATGACAGAAATTTTTAAAAAATGAATTTAATATCATGAATGCAAACCTAAAAATGGCGATTCGGGGAATTTTGAAAAACAAAGTTCAATCTGCTATCAGCATATTTGGTCTGGGAATCGGATTGGGGTGTATTATGTTGTTGTCCCTGCTTTATATTCACGAAAATTCGTTTGACAGGTATATTCCTGATCATCAAAGTTTGTATCGTGTTATCCAGGGTGACGATTGCCGGACCTCGTATCCTTTGGGCGAAGCAATAAAAGCTGAAAACCCTTGGTTGAAAAATTTCTTCCGGTATTACCAGACCTCCGATGTCGAACTAAAAACCGGGAACAATGAAATCATAAAAGATAAGCAGTTCGCGTTTTCAGATCCTTCCATTTTTCAATGTATGGGAATCCACCTGAAATCCGGAGTTCCGGCACAGTCACAGTCAGAAGTGGCAATTTCGGAAACGACAGCCAAAAAATATTTCAACAACGAAGATGTTGCAGGAAAAGTACTGAAAGTCAGGCTTAACGAAAAGTTTGTCCCTCTAACTATTACCGGCGTATATAACGATTTCCCATCCAACTCAACACTCTCGCCCGAATTTATTGCCCATATCGATTTGACTGCGGAAGTCTTCGGATTTGAAAAGAAAATGTTTGGGCAGTATAACTCAGGATACGACGAATTTAAAAATTGGGACCGAAATGCTTTCTATACTTATTTGCAATTAAACACACCTGTAAATATTGATGAAGTAACCGGAAGTATCCAGAAATATAAGGACATGTCGAAAGACGAAAAACGGCAGAAGATGGCTTTTAACCTTCAACCGGTAACTGATATCTACATGAAATCGAATGAGCTCTCTGCTAACTATTTCACCCGATTGGGTAATAAAAAGGAACTGATTTATTATGTGGCTATCGCCATGTTGATTTTGTTGGTAGCCATGATCAATTACATATCCCTGAATAAAGCCAAAATCAATTCGAGGTTAAAAGAACTGGGAACAAGAAAAGCTTTGGGGGCATCGCGGAATACCGTATTAAAACAAATATTGCTTGAATCTAATCTGGTCGCATTTTTAAGTATTCTTCCGGCCATTGTAGTCATTATGACAGGCATCCCACTAATTAACAACATATTAAACCGGACTTTGGATGTTGAAGTATTTTCGAACTGGAAAACCTGGCCTGTATTAATTTCTACAGTCCTGTTTGCAGGTTCGTTCTCCGGACTTTTAATTGGTTCAACCGTTACACGAAAATCAGCAGTTTTATTGATAAATGGGAAAACATCCAATGTCCCTCGTTCCGGAAATTGGGGCAATTCATTTCTAAGTCTTCATTTTGCCATATTCATTGTATTGGTGGTATGCGTGTTTGCACTGGAAAAACAGATCAATTATGCGCTGACCAATTTTAAAGCAATCGACCCGTCCAATATTCTGATTTGTGAATTGAATTCATCCGAATTGAGCAAACAGCTTCCATTCATCAAAAACGAAGTGGATAAGATGCCCAGTGTTGTTGCTTCTGCCGGTTCATCATTTATCCCTCCCTTTAACAACTTCCTTCCGGTGAGTTTACAATACGAAGGAGAAAAGGTTGTGTTTGACGGCCTTATCATGGGGAAGGGAATGATCAATTTGTTAGGGATGCAGATGGTTGATGGGGAAACTTTTGGTGAATTTAATCCGGGACAAAAGGATGTTATTTTCAACGAATCGGCCGCCCTGAAATACAAGCTGAAAGCCGGTGACATCTTTAATGGGTTCCATGTGAAAGGGATTGTGAAAGATTTTAGTGCGCATTCGCTTCGAGATCTGATACAACCGATGGTCATCATACAACAACATCCAGAAAAAATGAGGTTGTTTGCCATTAAAACCACTGGCACAAACGATGCCGTAATATCCCGGAAAATTCAAAGGATGTTTAAGGAAATTTCTCCTGATAAACTGGTCAATATGTACACCTTGACAGATCAGATCAATCAGTTTTACGATCGCGAGCAAAACCAGGCCAAGCTCATTAGCGGCTTTTCATTACTGGCAGTCATTCTTTCGGTTATGGGATTATTGGGGATGACTTACAATACTATCTTAAGAAAAACCAAAGAGATCGGCATCCGAAAAGTAAACGGAGCCCGCGTTTCTGAAATACTCACGCTACTGAACAAAGACTTTGCAAAATGGGTAGCCATTGCTTTTGTAATTGCCACGCCAATTGCGTACTACGTCATGCACAAATGGCTTGAAAACTTTGCCTACAAAACCGAACTGAGCTGGTGGATTTTTGCACTGGCGGGTTTGCTGGCATTGGGAATTGCATTGTTAACAGTTAGTTGGCAAAGCTGGAGGGCGGCTACGAGGAACCCGGTTGAGGCGTTGAGATATGAATAAAGCAAAAACAAAGTGATATGAACAAAAACATAAAACAGAGAAAAAATGGGCATTAATTTTTTTAAAACAACCTGGCGCCAGTTAACCCGAAACAGGTTTTATGCGTCCATCAATATTGTTGGGCTTGCCATCGGAATTGCATGTGGACTGGTTGTTTACAAAATAATTAGTTACGAATCGGGATTTGACAGGTACCATAAAAATTATTCAAATATCTATCGCCTTATTAACCAATTTGAGCATACCGAAGAAGGAATTATGTATGCGGAAGGCCAGGTACATCCGCTTGGTTCGGCCATTCGAAACGATTTTTCCGGCGTGAAAGCTGCAATGACCTTTTATGCTGAAGGAGGTCAGGTTTCCATTGAAAAAAGTAATGGAACCTTTGACAGATACCAGGAAAATGAAGGGCTGGCATATGCCGAGCCGGAAATCTTTGAAATTTTTGATTTCGATTTTCTGGCGGGAAATCCCCGAAATGTATTGTCAAATACTGGAACTATAGTTATCACATCTTCGATGGCACAAAAATATTTCAAACTGAATCGGGAGAATGTGAGTGATGCGTTGGGCAAATCCATAAATATCAACAACAAAATACCTTTCAGAGTGACCGGGGTAATTGCTGATATACCTGAAAATACCGATCTTCCTTTTCAAATTATTGCTGACTACAAAAGTCAGCCTGCTTCAAACCCCTATTTCAATAATGGTACCGACTGGCAGGAATACAATTCCGCGACCAACTGTTATTTACTTTTACCAAATGAAATCTCAGCGACTGATTTTGAAAACCAGCTTTCCGTATTTTCTGCAAAGTACATTGGTACTGACTCACCGGTTAAACAAAAATACGTTTTGCAACCTTTGTCCAAACTTCACTCCTGGGAGGTTGGCAATTACAGCAACCGCCAGGTTCCCGAAAAAGCATTATTAATGCTCGGTTTTGTCGGTTTATTTATCATCCTTTTAGCTTCCATAAATTTTATCAATTTATCCACCGCGCAATCGTCAAAAAGATTTAAAGAAATTGGCGTACGAAAAATTACAGGAGTCAGTAAGTTCCAACTCATTTCCCAGTTTATGGGAGAAACCATATTTGTTTCATATATGGCAGCATTGATTGGGGTAGCCGTCGCAAACTTTTTATTAATTTATCTTGATGATATACTTGGCTACCGGTTAACCCTGAATTTACTAAAAAATCCGGAGAGCCTTCTATTTTTAGTTGCTTCAACTTTATTAATCGGAATAATTTCGGGCATTTATCCATCCATTTTTATGGCTGGAATGAAACCTGCCGGGAACCTAAAAAATTGGATTCCCGTAAAAAATAATTCAAATTCAATATCCGTCAGACGAACACTTGTAATAGCACAGTTTGTAATCTCATTGGTGCTGATTACCGGAACCCTGGTTATGCAAAAACAAATCAATTACTTTTTCACTACCGATTTAGGATTTAACAAAGAAGCAGTACTGATTGCTCCATTGCCCGAAGCAACTACGAATAAACTGGAAGTATTAAAATCGAATCTTTTAAACTATCCTGAAATTAAAAAGGTGAGCTATGAAACCCGCAGTCCAATGGCAGACTGGAAGGTTGGGAATCCAATAAATTATCCTGGCCTTGAAAGAGACCTTTATTCCGGAAACCTAAAAACAATAGATGAAGATTATCTTGATCTGTACGAACTCAAACTCATTGCCGGCAAAAACATTAGTGAAAGGAAAAACTCTGGCGAAGCTATCGTAAACCGGAAATTAACGAAACTTCTTGGATTTGATGACCCACACGATGCGTTGGATGAAGTTTTCAAATACGGAAGAAATGAAATGGAGTTTATCATTGCAGGTGTAGTTGAAGATTTCCATGCCCAGTCACTTCAAGAGGAAATGGATTATGTCATTTTAAGTAATCTTTCGTTTAACATTAAAGAGATGGCAGTAAAAATTAATCCGGTCATCTCCAGTGTGGCTGGTTATAACAACACAATTAAAAAGATAAAAAAAGAGTGGAGCGACATTTTTCCTGAAGCCATTTTTAATTATGATTTCCTTGATAAAAAGATAGCAGGATTTTATAACGGGCAGACCAATACATTTAAACTTATCCGGTTGTTTGCAATAATTGCCATTATAATTGCCTCGCTTGGACTTTACGGATTAATCGCTTTTATCGCCAATCAGAAAAATAAAGAAATCGGCATCCGCAAAGTAAACGGAGCCTGTGTGTCCGAAATCTTAGCCATGCTCAACAAAGACTTTGTAAAATGGGTGTTGATTGCATTTGTTATTGCTACGCCCATTGCGTACTACGCCATGAATAAATGGCTCGAAAACTTCGCCTACAAAACCACTTTAAGCTGGTGGATTTTTGCTTTGGCCGGCTTGCTGGCACTGGGAATTGCGTTGCTGACGGTGAGTTGGCAAAGCTGGAGAGCAGCTACGAGGAATCCGGTTGAGTCACTCAGGTATGAGTAGTCTTAAACTATGAGAAGTATCCTTTATCTGAATTGACAGGTTATATTATTAAATGTGCCATTGAAGTACACAAACACCTGGGCAATGGTTTTCAGGAAGTCATTTATCAACGCGCGTTAGCTATCGAATTTTCCCCCGATCATTTCCCCGTTTGTGCAGAACGTTTGTTTTTTTGTATCTTGCATAAAAAATACTGAATCACACGAATTTTAAACCGAATAAACCTTTGTAATAAACTGTCAATTTTACGCATTATGAAAAATTTCCTTTTTGTTTTATCTTTTTTCTTTGTTGCGGGCGTAACTGCCCAGGAGAAAGCCACGATTCGTATTCAATCCGGTTCCGATGATCTGACGATCAACAAGCATATCTACGGTCATTTCTCTGAGCACCTGGGAAGGTGTATTTACGATGGATACTGGGTTGACGAAGACATGAATGTTCCCAAAGAAGGGCGTATCCGTCTGGATGTTGTTGAGGCGTTGAAGAACATTCAGATACCCAACCTTCGCTGGCCCGGTGGGTGTTTTGCCGACAAGTACCACTGGATGGATGGCATTGGCCCCTATGAAGAGAGGCCTACCCTTATTAACAGTACCTGGGGAAATGTGACCGAAGACAACAGTTTCGGCACGCATGAATTTTTAACCTTGTGCGATTTATTGGAAACCGAGCCTGTCATCTGTGGAAATGTAGGATCGGGAACCCCCCAGGAGATGTCGAACTGGGTGGAGTACCTGAATTTTGATGGCAAGAGTCCAATGACCGATTTACGAAAAGAGAACGGGCAGGAAGATCCATGGAAGGTAACCTTTTTCGGTGTGGGGAACGAAAACTGGGGCTGTGGTGGCAACATGACTCCGGAATATTACTCCGATGTGTACAAGCGATTCAATACCTACATCCAGGATTACCCGGATGCACGGGTCAATCGCATTGCCGGAGGAGCCAGTGGAGAGGATTACAACTGGACCGAAGTATTAATGCGCGAAGTAGGCCCCCGCAGAATGTGGGGTTTATCGCTTCATTATTATACCCGTCCGGGAATGGGAGCCCGGCCGGTAAGCCTCGATTATTCCCTGGGACATGAAAACACCGGTAATCTCAGGTCACGCCGTTTCGGGGGTTTCCCCTTCCGGGGCAGAGGGCTCTCCCGGTCGGCAACCGATTTTGATGAGGAAGCATACTTCGCAACCATGAATTCATGCATGCGCATGGATGAGATCATCCAGGGACATATACGGATCATGGACCAGTATGATCCCTATAAACGGGTGGCTCTGGTCGTCGATGAATGGGGCATATGGACCGAGGTGGAACCGGGAACCAACCCGTCTTTCCTTTACCAGCAGAACAGCCTGCGGGATGCCTTGATAGCCGGGACACACCTCAACATTTTTAATAACCATTGCGACCGGGTAAAAATGGCTAACCTGGCCCAGACAGTGAATGTTTTACAGGCAGTCATTCTTACCGAAGGGGAAAAAATGCTGCTGACCCCGACGTACCACGTTTTCGACCTGTATAAGGTTCATCATGAGGCTAAGTACCTGCCTATTCAGTTGGAAACCCCTTTGTATCCCTTCGAAGGATATGCCAGTTTGCCTGCAGTCAATGCATCCGCATCACAGGATAACACCGGGGCCGTGCACATCACCCTGGTTAACATCGACCCGAGCAACGCTGTTCCGGTGGAAGCTTCACTGACAGCTTTGGGAATAGATGTTGATAAGGTGGAAGGAAAAATACTGACCTCACCCAACCTTACCGACCATAACACCTTTGACAATCCGGACCAGGTGCAGATTAAAAATTTTGAAGGGGCTGAAATACAGGGAGATAGCCTGACCCTGACCCTCCCTGCAAAATCGATTGTCATGATGGAATTAAAATAGCATGAACAAAGAAACTGCTTAGCATCCGGATGCAAACAGGATTCCACCTCTTTAAAAAGATGGAATCCTGTTTGTATATAAAAAATGCTGTTTTTTAAGGAATAAAATTTTTTGGGGTAACATTCTCTCTTTTTAAGAGTCTTAAAAGCATTAGGAAAGGGATTCCTGTAAACCCGATATGAACCTTCTGTTAAAACGGCCATGAAAAATTTACTCGTCGGATGGAGAAACATCAGAAAAAACGGATTATTCTCCGTCATCAATATCACCGGTTTATCACTTGGAATAGCAGTTGTAACCTTAATTCTTTTCTGGGTAACCGATGAATTAAAGTACAATAAATCATATAAAAACGTTGACCGGATTTATACAGTCTACGAACATCAACAATACTCTGAAGGGCAGGAATTGTATACTTATTGTACCCCATTCCCGCTGAGCCAGTATCTGATGGATAATTTCCCGGAGGTCAGCTATGCAACCACATTCTGGATTGGTGGAGAACAACGATTTAAGATTGACGATAAAGAATTTAAAGAAGGACCGGTAATTTGCGCCGGAAAGGAATTCCTGAATATTTTTACGTATGATGTTACCGAAGGAGATCCGGATGTTCTGTCGAAACCTGACCAGATTCTATTAACTGAAAAGAAAGCTTCGGTTTTATTTGGCGATGAACCTGCAATCGGGAAGGTTTTACAAATTAATGACAGCATATCGTACTCGGTGGGCGCAATAATTGCATCGACTGATGATAATTCAACCATCGATTTTGAGATTGCATTTCCACTTGACCACATGGAAAAAGTTTTTGGAGCCGACCTGACCCGTTGGGGGAATAACTGGCCAAGGACAAGTGTATTGCTGGCTGAAGGAACGGATGTCCAAAAATTTGAAAATTCGATCACTAACTTATGCAAAGATAACGGGCAGGAAAATACCACTCTATATACATTCCCATTTAATAAAGAACGGCTATATTCCTATTCGGGGAAAAATAACCGGATTCAATACGTTTACCAGTTTTTAGGGATTGCACTTATCATTATCCTGATTGCCTCCATTAATTTTATTAATCTTTCAACAGCTAAAGCCGAAACCCGCCGCCCTGAGGTTGGCATCCGAAAGGTAATGGGGGCAGGGAAGATCTCGCTTCTCAATCAATTTTTACAGGAAAAAGGGATCATGATATTTTTGAGTATTCTGCTAAGCTTTATCCTGGTATTAATTTTTATCCCGGCTTTCCGTTCAGTTTCCGATAAAGGAATAACCTTTGGTGACCTGCAGAATAAATATATGATTTACATGTTGATTACTGTCGTATTAACCGTATTGGTTTTATCGGTGGTTTACCCTTCACTTTATCTTTCCTCATTTAATCCGGCACAGGCGATTAAACGAAATATTCCACGAAAGGGGAATATCAGCCTGAAAAATACCCTCGTTGTTTTGCAGTTTATATTGTCTGTTGTGCTGATTAGCAGTACAATAGTTATTTCACGGCAAATCAAATACATCCATAATTATAACCTGGGTTATGATCAGGCAAATCTGATTTACTTGTCTCTTAATGGTGAATCGAGGAGTAAATATGAAGCTATCAAACAGGAAGTATCTCAAATTCCCGGAGTTGTCGATCTTACACTTAGCAATCGGCTACCCTTTTATGGTGGAAATTCCTCATGGGGCTTTGAATGGGATGGGAAAGACCCGGAGAATGATGTGTTGATCTGTACGATGTATGCCGACAAGGATTATTTTAAAACCATGGGAATGCAAATGGCTGAAGGGAATGGATTTCCAGAATCATACAACAAAGTATTAAACCTGGAAAAAATGCCCAATCCGCATGCAATATTAAATGAGGAAGCAATCCGAAGGATGAAACTGAAAGATCCGGTTGGAAAATATTTCGGGCAGCAGGGTGATGATACAAAAGGTGTGATTGCTGGTGTGGTCAGAGATTTTCATTTTCAGTCGCTCCATATTGGTGTTGAGCCCATGCTTATCCTTCCATTGTTAAACAACCCCGATTTTATGATTGTCCGGGTGGCTCCACAGAATTTTTCCGGCACCATCGATGAAATCAAATCAACCTGGGCTGGTTTATTTCCTGCATTATCCTGCGAGGTAGGATTTTTCGACGACAGCATCGAATCACTCTACAATTCTGAAGTTAAAATTTCCGGATTGTTTAAATACTTCACGTTTATAGCCATTTTTATTTCCTGCATCGGATTGTTCGGATTATCAATGTTTATTATCGAGAGAAGAAAAAAAGAGATCGGGGTAAGGAAAGTAAACGGTGCAAAGATCGGGGAAGTGATGGTATTGCTCAATAAGAGTTTTATCAAATGGGTGATGATTGCTTTTGTGTTAGCCTGCCCGATAACGTGGTTTTTCATGCAACGGTGGCTCGAGAATTTTGCTTACAAAACAACTGTCAGCTGGTGGGTATTTGCTTTTTCAGGAGTTTTGACTTTGGGAATAGCCATTCTTACAGTTAGCTGGCAGAGCTGGAAGGCAGCAAAAGGAAATCCGGTGGAAGCACTTCGTTATGAATAGAGGGGGGTCACCGCAGGTGATACCCTCGCCAGAAAAAATAGAAAGCCCTGAATTGAAAAGGGATCAAAATAAAAACAGGCACGTTTATTGATAGTTTTCCGCAACCGATTCAAATAAACTATTAATCAATGAAAGCCGGAATTCTGCTAAGGAGCTTATTTCGTTCCAAATTAAATTCATTTATAATTATTATCAGCCTTGCCATAGGTTTGGCATGTGTAAACCTGATTTCTGTTTTTATAATAAGGGAGTTAAAAACCGACACATTTCATAAGAACGAAAACCATATTTTTGCTCTTCAGGCTGACGACCCGTTTGAAAAGGGTGAAAAAATGTATTTTATCCGCGAAGGCGCAGCTGAGTATATGAAAGATAATTTTGCTGAAGTAGAAGATTATTGCCGTATTGTAAATGCCAGCCCACAAAAAGTAACCATAAATAATCAGGATTATTTTGATGAAAAACTGACCGTTGCAGTCTCTCCTAACTTTTTTGAATTTTTCGCTTACGAACTTATTTCCGGGAACCCGAAAAACGTTCTGGAATCTGATCAGAATATTGTGATATCAAAGGAGCTTGCTCAAAAATACTTTGGTAATTTAAACCCGTTAGGGCAACAAATAATATTTGAAAGCAGAAGTGGCCGGGAAGAAATGACGGTTAGCGGTGTTTTCAAAAAACCAACTGAAAATACACAGGTAATTTTTGATATGGCAAGGTTAATAGGCAACAAAGATTCCCGTTGTTATCTTCAGCTTGCTGAAAATACAGATGTATCCCAACTTGAAGAAAAATTTGCTGAAAACAAAGAAGCGATACCGGTTGTTCATGACGGAACTCCGGGAACACACTATCTGAAAAGCCTGCAAGATGCCTATTTTGATACGTCCCGCAGACAAACCATTGAAGCCAGCCGGGATAAAACCGATTTGAAAATAGCCTTTGTTATTGCAATGATGATTTTGGGGGTTGCTGTTTTTAATTACCTCGGGTTGGTGAATAACCGGCTTTCGGAAAAAACAGGGGAACATTCTATCCGCCGGATCAACGGCAGTTCAAAAATGAACCTGGTAGTTCAGTTTCTTGCCGAAAACAGTGTACTGGTGATCTTTGCATTTATCACCAGCTCTATCTTTTTAATCTGGGCATTGCCCTTTTTCAACTCACTTACCGGGGCAGCTATTCCTTTAGTATCTGTTTTTCAAACAGGTAATTTATTGGTTTTTACTGGAATACTCGTTTTAATAATTTTTATAACCTTACTATTTGTATTTGCCAAAGTCAGACTGAAAATTAATATTTCAGCCTTAAAATCAGGTAGATCCATCTCTGCCGGGAAGGCATATATTCCCGCATTTAATATCAGCCAGTTGGTGGTTTCAACGATTTTGATAACGGGATCACTGATTATTACCAAACAAATCAGTTACATTTCTCAGAAAGACATTGGCATCAGTAAAGAAGTCCTTGAAGTGAAAATTCCGCAGCAGTATAAAAATCTGGCAGCAGTTTTTAAGGCTGAACTGGAAAAAAATCCTTCGGTTGAAATGATTTCGCTGGCAAATGCTTCGCCAGTCCTCGAGCATTTTTTAATACTGATGCATTACGATGAAAACGGCGAAGACAAACAGTATACACCTTCGGTTTTTGTTGGTGATGAAAATTATATAGAAGCTTTAGGGATCGAATTAATTGAAGGGGAAGGATTTTGGGAATCTTCCGAATCTAACCAAAATAAATGTGTAATCAATGAATCATTGGCAAATCTGTTTCCCAGTCAGGGCCTGATCGGAAAAGGGCTTCCCGGCAGCGATAATATGATTGTTTCCGGTATTGTAAAAGATTTTCATTACGGAAGCCTCAAAGAGTTTGTCGAACCGGGTTATATAGCTTACGGAAACGATGGTTCATATTTAATGGTACGTCCGCTTGCGGGGCAACAGGCACAGGTTAGGAGAAGGGTTACTGAACTATGGGAAGAAATGATCCCCGATTTCCCGGTGAACATGGAATCGATAGGTGACCGTTATGAATGGATGCACCGCGAGAACCACAACTATGCAAAACTGATCGGCGTCTGCTGCCTCATCAGCGTCTTCCTCTCAATGATCGGGTTGTTTGGTGTTTCGTATTATACAAGCCGGAAGAGAGTCAAAGAAATCGGTATCAGGAAAGTAAACGGCGCCAAAGTGGTTGAAATACTCTCATTACTGAATAAAGATTTTCTGAAATGGATTTCCATTGCTTTTATAATTTCAACGCCTGTTGCCTGGTATTTTATGAAAGAATGGCTTAGCGGATTTGCTTATAAAACAAACCTTAGCTGGTGGGTATTTGCTTTAGCAGGAGTTTCAGCACTGGGGATTGCACTGCTTACTGTTTCATTCCAGTCGTGGAAGGTCGCAACCCGGAATCCAGTCGAAGCACTCAGGTATGAATAAAAAGCCCCCTCTGGCTCCCCCGGAGGGGGAGACCTTGGGGCAAATAATAAAATGAACGAATTAAGAAATGTACACCATCCCACAAGTCTCCCCCTGGGGAGATTTAGAGGGGGCTTCTGAGGGCAGCAACAAGGACTCTGATGGAAGCCTTCATTGTGTGTAGCCACTGTGCCACCACACGTGACCTTGTTGCTGATACAACCTTAACCCTCTGACAAATATTTATACATTTTGTGTAAAAATATTTGACAGTTTTCGTTCCTGTCATTTTGTTCTATCCCTGAATATCATCTTGTTACAAAAAAGGCATTTTAATTGACCCATCAGGAAGAGTTTGTTCTCCACCGGTCCCGAATAAGGGATTGACCCTATACCGGTTTCGTTTTAGTCGTGTAAGGCAGCAACAAGGAATCCGGTTGAGACCTTACGCTACGAGTAATTTTATAACCACAAAATGAGAATACTAAAACATATCATTCGAAGCTTTAAAAGAAATGGCCGGTTGAACCTGTTAAATATTTTTTCACTGGCTATTGGAGTTTCAGCGGCAATCATCCTTCTCGGTTATGTGTATCAGGAATTCCACTATGATACACAATATCCAAACTCCGGCCGGGTATTCCATATTTTAATGCAAAACGATGAAAATGAACTGGTTGGGTGGGCATCCTATGGTTCTCTTGCCGGGGTGTTAAAATCAGATTTTCCCGAAATAGAAGATGCTACGCGTGTGAGTTATTATTGGGGAAATTTGCCTTTAGCGGCAGGAGAAAATATTTTTAATGAGAAAAAAGTCCTGTTTGCCGATCCCAACTTTTTTTCCCTGTTTTCATTCCCTTTGAAAGAAGGCGATGCATCGAACAGTTTTAATTCACCGGATTTTATTGCCATTTCAGAAAGTGCATCAAAAAAATACTTTGGCGATAAAAATCCTGTCGGAGAACAAATAAAAATCGGGGGAGACAAAATATTTACCGTTCGGGGTGTTTTTAACGATTTTCCGTCGAATTCAAATTTTCAGGGAGATGTTGTTTTACCGCTGGAACAAATTTCCAAATTGACACAACTAAGAATTGACCCGGGCTGGGAGGATCCGTCTGAGACTTATACTTTCATTTTAACTGATAAAAAATCTGATCGGGAACAATTGTCTGCAAAAATAGAAGATTATTTGAGGGCACATGTGGAAGAAAATCCGGAAAAACTTTTCCTGCAGCCATTGAACGAAATACACACCAAAATAGATTCAGGCTGGGAGTTTTCATCAACGGTCAACAAAAAATACCTGTATCTTCTGATGATTGTTGCGCTTGTCATTCTTGTAATGTCGGCAACTAATTTTTTGATGATGTATATAGGAGCTGCGTCGCAACGGCAACTGAATATCGGTGTAAAAAAAGTTTGCGGCGCCTCTCAATCCAACCTTTTTTACGATTTAGTCAAAGAAACATTTTCGTATGTTTCAATTGGGATTCTGGTCTCATTAATCCTGATTGTGCTGTATAACTCCACCCTTGCTACAGCGCTTCCCTTTCTGCCGGCTGTCAGTGAATTTGATGTTACGCTTTTTTCCCGGTTAGCTGGGTTGGTACTGTTGTTTTTGGTTTTAACCTCGTTTGCTCCGGCTGTACTTCTTTCCGTAACAAAATCAATTCGTCTGTTTAATACAAATCAACGAGTAAATTTCAGGAAGATTCCAATCGTAAAAAGCCTGGTAGTCATGCAATTTACAATTAGTATTGTACTTTTGGCTACAACTGCATTATTTTACAAACAAGTTCAATTTCTGGAAAAGCACAACCCGGGGTTTGCCCACGAGGAATTAGTTACAATTCCGCTGAACATGCGTCCGGGAGAAGGGATTTTCAACGAAAACATGGATGTTTTTTGCCAGGAGTTGCGAAAGCAACCGGGAATTAAAAATGTAACCCTGGCATTTTCATCTCCATCTGATGTGCAAACGTCGTCGGGCGACTTTCGCTGCGACGGAATGCCGGAAGGAAAAACAGTTAATTTACAGTGGAACTCGGTTTATTACGACTATTTCGAAACGCTCGGTGTCAACTTAGTTGAAGGGCGTAGTTTTAGTCGCGATTTTGCAGGAGACATGATTGATTACGACAATGGAGGAAAATGTGTTTTCGTAATCAATCAGAAAGCAGCGAATGAAATGGGGATTTCAAATCCGATTGGGAAAACACTGCACGGCTATCAGGAGGGACCGATTATTGGCATTGTTGAAGATTTTAATTTTAAATCACTGCATAGCGAAATTGCCCCCATGAGCTTTAACATGAACCCTTTTTATTTCAATGAAATCATTGTCAGAACAAATCCGGAAATGCCGTCAGCATTGGAGCAGATAAAAACAGTTTGGAAACAGTTTGCGCCGGATTATCCTGTTGAATTCAATTTTGTGAATGACCAATTAAATAAAATGTATGAATCAGAAAAAAAACTGACAGCAAATCTGAATCTTTTTTCAGTTATTGCCATTGTAATTGCCTGCATGGGATTATTATCCCTTACAATTCTGGCCATGCAAAACCGTACAAAGGAAATCGGTATCCGAAAAGTAAACGGCGCCAGGGTTTCCGAAATACTAACCATGCTGAACAAAGACTTTGTAAAATGGGTGGTGATTGCCTTCATAGTTGCAACACCCATTGCATACTACGCCATACACAAATGGCTCGAAAATTTTGCATACAAAACCAGTTTGAGCTGGTGGATTTTTGCCCTTGCTGGATTGATGGCATTGGGAATTGCGCTACTTACAGTTAGCTGGCAGAGTTGGCGGGCTGCAACCCGGAACCCGGTGGAGGCACTGAGGTATGAGTGACGAAATCCCGATTGTTTTTTCTGTGTATTTTCGTTCCTCAAATACTACGAAAAATACATAGGGATGGAAGCATTGCATTATGAATAACTGATTATCAATTCAACCTCCTGAAGGGGGCTTATGAAAACAGGGAAGAATCCTCAGGAGAGGTGCATTACGGGTGACCCCCTTGTTTGAGAATAAAAGAGGAGGAAAGGAATTTTTTGAATCCGTTCGTTTGAAGAATCAAATTTTATTTTGCTATTTTCGGGAGACTAATTTAAACCAGATGATAAAAATTATTCTTCTTACTGCTTTCCGAAGTTTATTGAAGTACAAACACATGAGCCTGATCAACCTGTTTGGGTTGGTGGTTGGCCTGACTTCTTTTTTGTTTTCTGTCTATTACATTGTTTACGAATATTCATTTGACTCTTTTTTTGATCAATCTGAAAACATCTACCGCGTCAATTATGAAGTTACCAAACAGGGGGAACCTTTGTACAAGGGAGCCAAATCCCCCCGTGGATTGTTTCATGCGATTAAGGAACAAATTCCTGAGGTGGAAGCGAATGGATGTGCCTACTATGAGAAATGCCAGGTATTGTTTGAAGATACCTATTATGCCAATCAGGATTTTTTATGGGTATCGGAAGACTTCGAAAAAGTCTTTCAGCTCGAGATGGTGGAAGGGATTGCAGATTATTCAGCTCCCCGTCTGGGGATCATCTCCGAGACGGCTGCCAAAGCGCTTTTCCATGACACAAATCCTGTGGGCCGGATTATGGAAGTAAACGGAGAAATGCCCATTGAGATAACCGGAGTTTTTAAAGATATGCCATCCAATACCCATCTGACGGCCAAGTACTTTGTTTCCTATAAAACCTGGGTGGAAATGGGCATTATTGGAGAAAGAGGCGACTGGAGTGGGGGTTGGTGGAATTATGTAAAACTAAAAAAGGATGCCTCAAAAGATCAGGCCCTTCAGAAGATGAACGGATTTGTTGAAATGTATATGCCTTTTCTGGCCGATGATCACAGGGAAGCGTCGTTTTCGCTGCAACCCCTGAGAGACCTTCATTTTATCCAGGGCATGGAGGGCGAAATGGGAGCAAACACAAAATATTCTTCGTTGATCAACCTGATTATCGTTGCTTTGTTCACCCTGTGTATTGCATGGATGAATTATGTAAACCTTTCAACTGCTCAGGCACAGACACGGTCGCTGCAGATCAGCATGCGCAAACTGGTTGGAGCTTCAAACATCCATGTGTGGCATCAGTCATTGGCTGAAAGCATCATTCTGAATCTGGTCGCTTTGGTTCTTTCATTGGGTATTTATCTGATTTTTAAAAATACGTTTGCCGATTCTTTTAACATCCCCCTGAAAGAAGCCTATATCCCATTAGGGACTATTTTTTTGATTCTACTAACAATCGTGGCATTGGGTATTTTGTTCTCCAGTATTTATTACGGAATTTTCCTGGCCAGGATGAATTATGTATCACAAAAAGAGAAGGTTAAAGGTGGAAAGTTCAAACAAGGTCTGGTCATGGTGCAAATGGCATTATCCATCCTGTTTCTGATCAGCACAATGGTGGTTTATAAGCAAATTTCATACATGAAAAACAAAGATCTGGGTATTGAACTGAATGGTGTGATCGTGTGTACGGGCCCTGCTTCATTGAATCCTGATCCTCAGAAAAGGCAAAAATATCAGGCGTTTAAAAATGAAATCCTTGACTATGCCGGATTTGAATCAGCCACCTTTAACCTGTTTGTACCCGGAATGGAACCCATAGGTTATTCGCAGAGAGAATTTCATAATCCGGAGCAAGGAGTTCCAACAGGAGCCATTTTTTACGAAAACAATGCCGATGAAGGATTTTTAAACACCTATAAGATTCGTTTGCTGGCGGGTAATAACTTTGAAATAGCCCGTGAGCATAATATCAATGATGTTATTATCAATCAAAACGCTTTGAGACAACTGGGATTTGAAAATCCCGAAGATGCCATCGGACGGTGGATCTTTCGCAGAGGAGATACAACCCGTTATGAGGTCATTGGGGTGGTGAATGATTTTCATAACGAAGGATTACAGAAACCCATTTACCCCCTTGTCTGGAATAACAATTACCCCAAGGAATTCGGTTATTTCCCGGTCAGGGTGAACACAAAAAATATTCAGGAAACAATCGTTCAGTTGAAAACGGTGTGGGACAGGCATTACCCGAAAGATGAACTGGTGTATGCATTTGCAGACCGGCAGTTTAATGATCAATACAAATCGGAAAGCAGGTACAGCAGGTTTTATCTCTGGCTAACCTTCCTTTCCATTGCTATTGCTACCGTAGGATTGTATGGCTTGCTAGTTTTTTACCTGGATAAACGAAACAAAGAAATTGGTTTACGCAAAGTAAACGGCGCCACCGTGATGCAGGTCATCGGATTGTTGAACAAAGATTTTCTTGGCTGGATTATTGTTTCCTTTTTAGTGGCTACACCGGTTGCCTGGTATGCAATGAATTCATGGTTGAAAAGTTATACCTACAAAACCGATTTGAGTTGGTGGATTTTTGGTTTGGCAGGTTTTTTGGTCCTGGGAATTGCATTAGGGACGGTTTCACTGCAATCGTGGAAAGCAGCCGTAAGAAATCCGGTCGAAGCCTTACGTTATGAATAAGGCGGAGATCCCGATGCATGTTCCCTGGCTTAAAAGTGCTGAATATAGTCCTGAAATAGGCATGGTGGCGTGTAGACAGGAATAAAAAATAATGGTTCATTAATTATATACAGATAAATACATGTTTAATACTTATTTTTTTCAAGTGAAAACAAAAAGCTTATTAATTGTTGGATTTTTCCTGGTTTTTTCATCTGGGGCCTTTGCCCAATTGGATGGCAGGCTGTTCCAGATCGATGTTCCCAACAGCAGTCCGATTCAACTGGAGTTTAAGGATACCCGGTATGTATTGCATACTCCGGACCTGCTGGTCATGGTCAGAGGCTATTACAACATCAAAGGCGATACCGTTACCTTTAACGATTTGGATGGCCCAATGGCATGCAAACCCGGAGAAAAAGGGGTGTACCGGTATAAGATTACAAAGGGAGAACTAAGGCTGGAACTCATTGATGAAGCCTGCGAGGGTCGCCACCGGATCGCCAGCAATGTCTGGAAAGAAGTGATCCGCAAAGAACCGTGACAGACTGGATCACCCTGGGAAACGGTATTTCCCGGGATAAACCTGATTTTTCTTTGAAATCCGTGGATTCAGGATGCCTCGCCGGATGTTTTTCTCCTTTGCTTACCGGGGTAAGGTCATCTGCCGCTGGATATCCCCGGTTGCGTATCCTCGGAGTCAGAACCCATCGAATCATACCTTTCGCACAAACCCGGTCTGTGACCCCGATACATGCCAAAAAATTGTACATCCGTTGTAAAAAAAATTGACACTCTGAAACAGAACGCATTCGTAAAACGCTGATATGTATTGATTTGAAAAATAGGCATTTTAATTGATGGGTTTTCCCCTGTAAGAAACGCCTCAGGAAGACCAGATCATAACAGTATTAATGAAGAAAACACGACAATGATTCAGTTAAAAAATATTGACCGGTATTACGATTCCCGGTTTCAACGCACCTTTGTATTAAAAGGGATCAATCTGGGCGTTAACCAGGGAGAATTTGTTTCCGTAATGGGGCCCAGCGGTGCCGGAAAATCAACATTGTTAAACATTATCGGGTTACTGGATGAACCCAATGCCGGTGAATACTATTTCTTTGATGAACCGGTCAACCAGCTCAGGGAAAAGCAGAAAGTTCAGTACCACCGTACCCATATCGGATTCATTTTTCAGGCTTTCCACCTTATTGATGAAC
>Ga0307422_1000551_pt1 | contig 20993 bp, 32 predicted proteins | sample SalMarWE160290MG_FD_202153 | JGI IMG/M metagenome (GOLD analysis project Ga0307422, IMG submission 202153) | Salt marsh sediment microbial communities from the Plum Island Ecosystem LTER, Massachusetts, United States - WE1602-90 | ecosystem: Environmental > Aquatic > Marine > Intertidal zone >...
TACGGGATCCAGGTATCACTTTTCGGATTCCGGGAAGTGCAACAGCGTGGCCAGTATCACGCGCCGGGGGCAGTGGGATGAACACACAGCAGAAAGTCGCTCGCAATGCGCTGCTGTCGAGGTTCGATGCGGATCCCGGGCCTTGGAGACCGATGTATTACCCGATCGTTATTCCCGTTCCCCTCGAGGCGAACGGGAGTGAAGAGGGTTCTGTCACGATAAACAATCAACCATTCATTTGGACGTTTATCGGTCACCAGATTCTGGGAAATACCGGCGATCCTGAAACGTCCGGGCTTTATCAGGACGGTCAATATCTGATAGAGTTCAAAGACGAGCAATCGAATTACCAGTCTGCGCCCATGGCCGCATCCGCTGTTTTCGGCGGTCCGGCAGTCGGATACATGATTGATTTCCCGATTCCGATACCATTCCCGGGATCGAAAACGATCACGTTCCGAATCACCAATACCTACACCCGAATTCTCACCCCCGATCCCGCAGAACCGATTTTCAATCTGCAAATTGGATTAGGGGGTGTTGCCGATTGGGGTTCACTCCTCTAAGGATTCTCACCATGTCCAATTTTAGCGAAGCCTGTCAGTTGTTAAGACGCGGCCGGGAGGAAAATGTCATCGGTACGGATTTGGCTCAGATCAGCAGGTGGAAATCCTGCAACGCCAATCTGTATCACAATCTCATGGTGACGATGCACGCCCAACAGGCTGCGACCCTCGACAAATCGCCCTGGCTCCAAAAACAACAGTCATGGCAGTTACCGCAAACGAGACGATACAGACAGACGCGCGTGCCGTCTCCCGTACCGATTACGCAACCGGACAACGCTCTTGCCTGGATGGTCGAGCTTGCGCGCTATCCTGTTCCGGACGGCTCGATCGGACTGATTAAAGGGTTTGAACAGTACGCGGAACAAAACAGACAGGTTCTAACGCTGTCCGCCGCATGGGGAAACCCATTTCCAGTTCCGGATATGGTTTGGTACTTCCGGTTATCCGCCTATCGAACGCTGAGAAACCCATGGATAAATCTAAGCGGACCAAGTGCGATCGTGGATTACCTCCCTGGTACCGCATATAGCGATTTCGCTGCAACCCCCGGTTTGTGGTTTCCTGCGGGATCATGCAGCGCGGCGAATATTCATTTGCCGATCCCGGGGGGAAACGTTCTTCGCGTGGTGGCAATCGTTCAGCCATCCGATAATGTCGTTAGCCTGGCTGCGAAACTGGTAGGCTCTAATCAGCTCGAAACCAACAACGATGCTCAATTTGTGGTGCGAACGTCATGGTGATGATCCCTGCCTCTGTATCGCGCTGGGAGCCGATGATTGTTGCCGAGCTCCAAGCGCGATCTATTCCCCTGCCAAAAGAGCTCGTGGAGTCGATAATGACTGTCGAGTCTCGGGGGAAACCGGGCCTAGTCAATCCCAAATCGGGCGCGTCGGGACTGATGCAAATCATGCCAACCACACTTAAGGATTTCAACCAACGCAACGGGACCGATTACACATTATCGGACATGCGCGGAACAAGCGCCGATGCCGCAACGAAACAGATCAGAGTGGGTATCGATATCATGGCGCACTACTGGAAACGGGCCTATCAATATCTGTCAACGCGTCTTGGGGACGTGCCAATAGACGAGCTCGGCCGGATTGCCGATCTGTTCTATGTCGCCGGTCCGGGAGCGACCCGTAAGAAACTCGACAAACTCGATGTTCCCGTTTGGGAACGGATAAAAACGGCATATCCAAACTGGAACGCTCTTCCCCACCCAATAAAAGTATTTGCGGACCCGAAACCTTGGAACGTCAACGCAATATCTCAATGGCTCGAAGGATCGTTGTCAGATCTGCCGATCGAAAAAGACCCGAAACAGGGTTTCGGGATCGGCATAGTGATATTGATGCTAGCATACTGGTATATGTCGAAAGGTAAAAAAACATGACACGGAAAAAAAAAGAAGATAAAATAGAAAATCCTCCCCCCAAAATGACTGACGGTCGGTCGAGCGGAACAAAACCGGGGGAGGATTTACCCACGAGCTCGCCGCAAGAGCCCCCCCCGCAAGAGCTCCTCCCGCAAGAAATCTCGGACGACTGGGATCCGAAACTCGAGCTTCTGTCTCGCGGGATCGATGCATGGATCTATTCGCATTTCACGGGATTCTTCTATCCCCTGACACGGGCATGGGCGCATTTTCAGGCGCGTACACCGTTGACAACACGAAGAATATTCGATTCGCTTGAATGTTTTGCCCGAGGAGACGCCAAAAAAATGATGGATCGGTTGGAAGAATTCAAAAAATTTATCCTGGTCGAATACGAGCGCGATCCGGATGGAAGAGTAGTCAAACCCTAGGCTATTGCAGATATACCCCTAAAACGGTAAAATCTTCTCAGTCCGATTTGTCCGGACTACCGCCGACGCTGACACCCCAACCCCGTAGATGCGTCGGCGGACTTCAATCCCCTAGAGCTCGGAAACGATAATATCCCGCCGGAATTGTTTCCGAGCTCTTTTTTTCAAAATTTCCATTGCCGAGATACGTCAAAAGAGTCACTATATGTACAGTACGGGGTTACAAGCTTTCAAATCAAACCAAACCTAGGATAGCCTCGTGGAAAGGACCCATATGGCTTTTGACGGAAATGAAGAAGCAAACAATTTGCTGGAAGACGGAGATTTTGAAGCAGTTCTTGTCGTAACAGTCGATCGAAACGATCGCGTAAACTTTTTTACACGTTGGCGGGATCCGAACAGGAGCAAGGTTTCGGCAGACATTATTTCAAAGGTAGCGAAAATGTTGGGAGTTAGCATGGATGTTGCCAATAAATACCCGATTTAGGTGACCGATGACCCCGCACGAAAGAGCAATTTACAAAACGCTGTTGGTATCGGTTAGAACCGGTCTCAATGCGACGTTGACACCGGACGACTCGAAGACATTGATCAACATGCTTCGTCCAGACAATACCAAAATACGACAACGAAAGGAGAATCCCCTCGACAGGATAGCGAGGAATTTAGGTCATGCTTTGGCCGATACGATAGAAAATTTGGCGGATGATCTCGAAATCCCCACAAAAAAAAGGAGATGACATGAATTGGTCTATCGAAATCAGATTTGAGTGCCCGCATTGCGGGTATCACCACACCGCGAGCGACGCTGTTGGAGACGTCACAGGAGATATGATCCTGAAATGCGCAAACTGCTCGGGCATGATCGCCATTATTTGGGCGATGGCTGCCGAAGCAACCGTCTATCAAATTTCGTCCGATTACAAAGGAACGTCGGCATCCAGCGCTAATATCCTAAACGACGATTACACCGATGATGTCGACGATATGGACGCCATTGGGGAGGAGTTACCCTCATGAGCGAGCACATTCCCCATAGTGTTGCCCGTGCGTGGGTCCTCTCCCAAATTGCCAAAATGATGAAGGACCACATGCGGGAACTATTTGGTGGAGACGGACCCGCGACAAAATTTTCCCCACGGGATCGTGATGTCTGTCTGGATATTTATCTATCTATGATTGATCAATTCGAAAAAAACGATCTCTCTTTGGAAGAACGTCTCAAATACGGGATCGAGTAAGGAGTTATTCACAGATGCCGATAAAATCAAAATGTGACGTATGCGGTTTTGAGACGCACGATCTCAGACCGTGGGGCATTGATCCAAATAAAAAAAATATCTGTCCGGGATGCGGTATTCACCCGGACCAAATTGAGACGACCTTGGCGCATTTATTGGCAGAAGCAACGGGTGAAAGTCGGTTACCCTCAACTGTCGAAATAGATGTGTTCAAAAAAAGGCTAATTTTGAAAATGGTAGAAAAATTGTCACAGGAAATAAAAAATTAGAAACCCCGCGGTGAAAAACGATTTGGAGGTCACTCCTCAACCAACGGGGTTTCTCCCTTTTATCACAAAAAGGAGAAGTCATGTCGGAAATTCAAAAAACGTGTCAACGAATTCGTGCCATGAGCTCGTGGCGCCACGACGATAACAAACGGCCGCCTCACTGGATGCCTCGCCAAGATGATCGGGTGTTCTATCATTCGATCGTTGGCGGTCCCATAACATCCGGACCGCACTGCGTTCGATTGGTCGACACACTGCCCAACGGAACACCGGTTGTGTGGTTGACCGGAAAACCCGGTTGTGTCGCGTGTGACGCGGTCACACCCGCGCCTCCCGTCGAGGTGGGCGAATGAAAACGCTTGATGAAACGAGATGGGATAGTTTTTTTGGACGAGTGGATTCGGGAGAATTGATCTACACGTGCAACCACATGATCGATTCTTCGATTTTTTGGGGCGCGCTCGTGGGATGCGCCCACTGTAAAAACGCGGTGAAGAATGCCCGTATCGATTTTCCTCAACCCGAAGAATTGATCAAACCAACGCCGAACGGAAAAACCAACAGGAACCGAATTCTATACCGCCAGCTTTATCTGGATGATCCGCCAATGGACAGGAAAGAGGCATCAAAATTTCATTGCGTGTCCTATGAAAGGATCAAGCAGCTGGACACGCGTTTTCAGCGTCAGCTGCTGAAATATCTTCACAAGCGAGAGCTCGAGCGCCAACGGCGAGAACGTTTTCAAGAGAAATTTGGTGAACACGATGGCTAACACAACGTTTTCAAAACGAGTCTTCGAAATTGGTCAGATTGTCGATGTTTTTATCCGAATACCGGGGTCGCGATCGGCAGGAAAGGGGTTCTATCAGCGCGGAGAGATAAAGACGAGAGAAACAATCGGGCGGTACTTGGTATTCTTTCCCGATGTCGAAATCGGTGGTCGGAAAGGCACTCACGGGTGGTACCAGTGGACAGATATTTTTTACAAAGGGAAAGGGGAAAAATCGGATGAAACTGATAGCGTTGACGATAAAAATAGATCCTAAGTTATTGGACGAAATTGACGAAATTCTCAAGGACTCTGTACGATTTCGGAGCCGGGGGAACATCATCAATTGTGCGGTTGACGATTGGCTAAATAGTCCAATCGGAAATTTCAAACCCGAGTTCAAAAGATTCAAACCCAAAGAAGAAGCAAAAAAAAATGAAACAGAATCATAAACCTTGGTGGCGTTGGCTATTGATGCCCCTCTCGCCGATCGCGATACCGATCGGATTTGTGATCGGTATTGTCAAAGGTCTTTGTGCGATCCGAAACGGCGGGGGGGACCCGGGGGAACTCGGGCGCGGGGAGGACCCGGGGGAGCTCGAGCGGGAGGGGGACTCGGGGGAGCTCGAGCGCGGGGAGGACCCGGGGGAGCTCGAGCTCGAGGGGGACCCGGGGGAGCGGACGAAATGAAAGATCTGTACGAAAAAATGGAGCTATTGAGCGGCGCCGATGAGAATGGTCGATATTGGGAGATCCGACCACGAACGTTCATCGAAGTTTTGCGAGAAACCGATATGGTGGAGCTCGCAGATTGGATAGCTCGTGAACTGGGTTGGATAAGAAGAGATCGCGACGTTGACGGCGGTCATCTCGGGGAGCTCGAGCGCGGGGGGGACCCGGGGGAGCTCGGGCGCGGGGGGGACCCGGGGGAGCTGCAGCTCGGGGGGGACCCGGGGGAGCTGCAGCTCGAGGGGGAGCCGGGGGAGCTGCAGCTCGGGGGGGACCCGGGGGAGCTCGGGCGCGGGGGGGACCCGGGGGAGCTCGAGCGAACCGTCGCTCCGAAGAAAGCTCGAGCGCGACGTCGACGCCGCAGAGGAAAGCGTGAGCGCGGCGTCTCACTCGAGACGATTATAATGGCGACGGCACTGAAAGGAATCATCAGAAAACTAATATCCATGGGGATATTAAAATAGTGCCGATATTATCCAAAAAGTAGTGCCGATAAATAAACATTATCGGCATTAACGTCCGGATGAAGGGAGGTTTCAAAAATGGCAGCGCGAGGTTTTAGAAAACGAAAAAATAGACCGCGGACACGACCACAAAAGCAAATGACAAAACGAGAAATACCGATATGTGCGAGATGTGGTCACAAGGCAACCATGCATGTTGTCGACGGAGAAGAGCGTGGAGAATGCATGGAATGGGGTTGTGATTGCGAACAATTAGAAATCGATCTCATTCCGTGTGGACCAAAACCGGAAGAGATGGACGATAACGCCGATAAACTTTGAACATTATCGGCAGTAAGGAGGTTTGAATTATGAATGATTTGACATTACCAATAATCGCGCTGTCGGTTTCTGTAATATCACTCGCATACAGCATTTACCGGACATACAAACCATTTTAGCCGATAACCTGTGAACATTATCGACAATAAGGAGGTTTTAAAAATGGGATGGCATGGTATCAAGGAATATGGATTTTGTGGGGATGAACCTATCGATATACTCACAATGGCTCTCGACCATTTAATAATGCTATGGATTCATTTGTTCAATAGATCGCCGACTCGACATGAGCTTGAAGTTGCCTGGTCATCAGTTTTAAGCACCGCAGAGGAAGAGCATTCAATATGGTCGAAGAAGCTTTCTGCGAAACAGATATCATGGTTGAAAAAACAAACAGACGCCCGCCCAAGCATCGCCACACCGATGTCAATAGTTCGTCGATGTTCGATGTCAGAAGAAAATTTGGGAAGGTGTCTTCGTTATCAAGGGCATCCCGGAAAGCACTACTATGCCAACGAATCTTTGAAAAGCGATCCTTCTTCGTGGCGATTTTGGAAAGCGCTTCAAAATGGTCGAACGGTTGTGTGTTTTTCGGATGAAGACGGAGACGCCGATAACCTATGAACATTATCGGAAGTAGGAGGTCACATGATAACCGATTATCAACGATCATTAATGGAGCATTCTTTGGGGGGTAAAGACCCAAAAAAATGGCACCGAAACCATTTCATGGCCAGTCCAGGACACACCGATTTGCCAGACCTTCGAGCACTCGAAAAACATGGATTGATGAAACAGGTTCCATCTCCGTCATTTTGTGATTCTGATTCGATGCTCTTCTTGGTCACCGAATCGGGAAAGAAGTTTTTGGCCGATAACTCATAAGCATTATCGGTAGTAGGAGATTTCAAAGATGAAAACCGAAATTTCAAAACCATGCCCATTTTGCGGATGTGATCTTGATTACGACGGTCCGAGATTTAGAAGCAAAAAAAACTGTGATGGAGTGAATCAGTTTTACGTAATTTGTGAAGACTGTGACGCATCCGGACCGTGGGCAGAAACGAAAAAAGATGCGCTCAAAGCTTGGAACGATAGGCATAAGGACCGATAACCTTTGAACATTATCGGCAATAAGGAGGTTTCAAGAATGGAAAAAATGACGATCTATGAAATTTCTAAATTAACTCCAATAAATGAAGTTGACATTGATAAAGCTCTTTCAATAGCAAAATCGATAAAAAATGGAACGTTCAAGGGTCCGGCAATTTTATTCCACGAACCAAATAACGCAGCAATAACTGGTTCTCATCGTATCGAGGCTGCGAAAATTTTGGTCGGCATCGATGAAGATTATAATAATGAATTTGGATATTCCGAAATCGAAATGGATGTCATCGATGTTACCGAATACATCGAAGATTATTGTGAAGAAGAAAACTGTAGTTTCGAACAGATACCGTTTGATTCCCTTCGAGATATTTTCGAAGATACCGACATAGAAGACGAAGTCAAAAAAAATGAAGAGTGGTAGCCGATAACCTTTGAACATTATCGGCACTAACGTCCGGATGAAGGGAGGTTTTGAAAATGGAACTGGAAGAGCTCAGCAAAAAGGATTTCGAAGCGCTTGGTTGTGAGGATGTTCCGGCGAAAAAACTTCGGGCTCGTGTCTTCAATCTTGAGGGTCTCGGATCAGAACTGGCGCTGTCTCTAAGAGATATGCTCGACCGTTTTTCACCAAACGATGACGGATTGAGTGACGCGGAAATAGCATGTGCCAAACGATCTCGGGAAGCGATTCGATCTGCGAAAGTTGTTCTCATCGATTACTATAAATCTGATAACCATAGGCATTAAAGGAAGGTGAAAAATGAACAATATCCCAACTATCGGAAGAGGAGAACGGAACCCTCGCTCTCCAAGCAACCCAGAAATCAAAGCGAGTCAGTGGAGCGCTCTTTCGCAAATGTGGCAGGCATACGGAGAGCTAATTTCTAAAAGCGATCATCCTAATCGGGCGGCCCTATCAGAGGAGGCGTTCGGGAATTCGGCCAAATACATGTCCCAGTTAATCGATTTTGCTGAGGAACGGCTATTGGAGGAAGAACAACAGAAATGAACAGGATTCCCCTCGGGGTTAGGCCGAGGGGAAAGTGTTGTCGATCCTTACCTGAGATTGATTTGTTTTTTGTTTTTAAATGAAAGCCTTTTTGAAGTCAAATCCCCAATTTCGAAAACAATTATCGGTAATACCAGACTATAATATCGACGGTATAGTTGAAGGAGGTAGCTTGACCGATCTGATAGATCCATTTGCCGGTATTCTTCTGGGATTTTTGACTTTCCTATTGGCTGAACTGCGGCGACGGCGGCGCGCACGGGAGCCAAAAACAGATCCGCCGCCGCCACAAAACACTCATTGTAGAAACTGTTTTTTTTACAAGGAATTTGTTCGACTGGTTAGGGAAATGGAAAAGAAATGAAATAAAAAAAAGCCCCCGGAGATCAATTGACCGTTGAATTTCGGCCACTGTCATCTCTCGGGGAACTAGGAGTGAAAAATGTCTCACACTTGGTTATTTGCCGCAATCGGAATAATTGGTTTAATTTCTATAGTCAGCTGTATATGTTGTATATATACACTTTTATCATTTTCTAAATACCATCATTTTATTATATTTATGAATAATAAGTTATCCAGAAAGGATGTGAACCATGAGAAATGCTCTGATTATCTTTATAGTACTCAACACAGCTTGCGCAGAAGATCCGAAAATGTTCACAGCCGGTTTTGACGGCGGCGAGCTCGAGGGCATCGACACCGGCACCGGCGAGCTCGAGCTGCTCGACACCGGCACCGGCGAGCTCGAGCTGCTCGACACCGGCACCGGCGAGCTCGAGGGCCTCGACACCGGCACCGGCGAGCTCGAGGGCCTCGACACCGGCACCGCCGAGCTCGAGCTGCTCGACACCGGCACCGGCGAGCTCGAGCTGCTCGACACCGATACCGGCGAGCTCGAGCTGCTCGACACCGATACCGGGCCACCATGGGTATGCGATTTCAACAATGATGGCTGCGAGAATTGGCAAAAATGCGCGACGGAAACGATTTCGATTTGCCCACTCTCACAGGACCCGATCCCGATATCTTCTCTCAATTATGGTATTGGTTGGTTGATTTGTAATGAAGACAACCGATGCCCGACCGATCTTCCACATCGGGATTGTCGAGAGGTCATTGTGATAGGAACGAGGTGTTTGCCATGACCGATGATATCGTCCTGAGAGATTTGGTGAAACGCGCAAATTTTTTTGCCGGCAGATCGATAGCGCCGGCGACAAAACGAGCGTATGAATCTGATTGGGCACATTTCAACAAATTTTGTCTTGAATGGAATTTTGAAAGTCTTCCCGCTACACCGGAAACTGTCGCGATGTATCTGACCAATATGGCGGATCGAAAAATCGCTGTGTCGACAATCGTTCGACGCTGCACGTCAATCACCGCAATACACAGAGCGTCGGGATCGATCAGTCCATGCAAGGACGATCGTGTAAATCGTGTTCTGTCCGGAATTAGACGAGAATGCGGGGCGCCACAACAGAAGGCCAAGCCGATACATTGGGAAACTCTCTCCGCCATGTTGAGTCAATGCGACTCGCTCATTTTTGGCATTCGAGATGCCTCCCTGCTGAGTCTCGGGTGGTGTTCTGCCCTGAGACGATCGGAGCTTGTCGCGCTGAATTTTGGCGATATCGAGTTTACTGCCGAGGGTCTCATTCTCACTGTTCGGCGTTCCAAGACCGATAAAATCGGTCAAGGCCAATCGGTCGGTATTCCGCGGTCAAACGGTCCTGTGTGTCCTGTAGCCGCGCTCAAGCGATGGCTCGAACGGCGGGGAGACACGCCTGAACCAAACGATCCGTTATTCGTAAAGATCGGTGTGAGTGGTCGCGGGAAATGGTGGTGGCCACTGGGAGGCCGATTGAGCCCAAGAATGGTATCCGAAGTTGTAAAAAATTACATCCGAATGATCGGACTCGATCCCAATCTCTATTCTGCTCACTCTCTTCGACGCGGTCTCGCGACAGACGCAGGCGCGCGGGGAGTTCCTGAACGAGTAATTTCACGCCATACCCGACACCGATCGATTGAGACGCTGAGGGGGTACATCGAATCCGGAACCATTTGGTCGGAAAACCCGCTACCCGCAATTTACTCGAGCTCGAGCTCGAGCTCGGGCAGCAATTAAAACCTCAAAGTCATCGCGCGACATATCCACCGAAACGTCAGCTTCCGACGGCGAGAGAACCGTCGTGGAATCCGCAATTTCAACAGGCGATTGTTTCCCGGGAAGACTAAAACGCGCTTCAAGGGCCTTTCGGGCCTTTCTGATGTCCTCGGCGCTAACTGGGTCACTATTGCCAAGCTCATTCGTCTTTGGAGACGACGGGGGAGCGAAAATCGGCGGCGATTTCGATTTTCTACCCAAAAGCGCCGGTATGATTTCACGAGCGGCAGTGTTCTCCCGGACGGCGATCGGCATTTCCGCGAAACGCTTTTCCCAGTAGGACCAATCAACACCGGACGGGTTCACGAGCTCGACGCCCGCGGCGATCGCCTCGAGCTCACATTTGGCGCGGGCCCGAGCAGCTCGCCGATCCTGTCGATGCAACTGGACCATGGCGCCGAGCACGATATTGACCGACGTCCAGACCGCGGATCGTTTCTGTCGTTTCGATTTGTTGATCGACCGCGCGCCCGCGCGGGGCTCTTTGTTCATACTTGGTATAATATTGGGAGTTACTTGAGATTCGGTCCTTGTCCGATCGGGGGGGTGACAACTTGTCGTATGTGGTTCTTTGTCGCACATTGTTTCACGTGAAACTACATTGTGCGATGATGTAGGCAAGGGCTGAATGTTTTGCGTTTTCCGTCCGGTCCAATATGCAAACGCGTCCAGATCAAAGTGGATCAGGGCGCCTTTTGTGCGACCTCGAGATCGAAAATTCGCGCAACGAATAAATCCGCGCGCCTCGAGCTCGGGATGAGCGCGTTGGAGCGTCCTGATTGATCCCGCCTCGCCGTGTGATGATCGATAAACGGCATCTGCAATTGCCCCCATCGGCGCCGACACCCCTTCAAATCCCATTTTCACAAGCGCCACGTAAACGGCCAGCGTGCGACGCGCTCTAGGGGATAGTGATCCGGTTCCCGCTATTCCGGATCGTGCAAAATCAATATTTCTGATTCTGGAAGCATTCGCAAGACGCATCTTTACCTCGACGTGCGATCCCTATGACGGGCGCACGAATCCTGTTCGATTTTACGTTAGAATTGTAAAAGACGCACGAATCCCGGTCGATTCCCGGTCAATTTTTCAAACGAAAATCGATAAACCAATTTTATCGAAAAAACGGCAATTCAAAAAACTTGACACTCTAAGGGGATTACACTACCGTGGTGAGTGAAATCCTAAAGAGTGGTTGCCGTTTTTTCATCGTAGGCACCACTTTACCTTTTTCCGACCATTAACGCAAAAAGATATCGACCTAAAAATCACTAATAATCCCGAGATCGCCCCGCAATCTTCCAAAAAATCAGTAAAAACTACCGAGGTTTTGCCGAGGTATAGCCGGGATCGCGCCGGGAGGGGACCGATGGATCAAAGCACTTTTATGGATCTTGCGTGCGATATTGATTCCTACTACAATATCGAACATGAACGACTATCAGCCAAAAAACGGTGATCTCGAAGAAATCGATCTTCCGGACGAGCCTCTAACTGAGTCCGAGCTGAAAGCGGAACACACAATCGAGCGTCTCGATTCGTTTTTCGCCGGTCTCTCGCCGGGAGTCTCACTGCTCGTCGAGCGACTAAGGCCCAGCTGGTGTTCTGGCGTGCTCGAAGAATTTACCGTCGACGATCCGATCGGACTCGACTATTTTATCGAGCAATGGGGCGGCGAGCTGCTCCTGGTCAAAGTCAGGGGGAAAGGCGGAAAACTGCGGGGAAGTTACAAAATCCCATTGCATTCGTTTCCCCCCCTGCTTTATGGCGATCAAATAAAACAACCCAACCGGGGAGATCGATTTCGGGAAGATTCTCCCGCCACCGTCCCCACCCCCTCGCCTTCTATCGTTCAGACTGGTTTCCCCACTGAAAAAATAATCGCCGCGGCATCGGGATTGGCGCCCGTTTTGATGCAATGGATGAAGACACAGGAGGATCGCAGAAGAGCAGAGGAAGATCGTCGACGTGAAGATATGCAAATGATGTTGGCCATGATGAAATCAAATCAAGGTGGTGGGTTATCCGATATCACCAAAGTCGGCGCAGTCATGGCCCAGCTTAATGAGATGTTCAGACAGAATGCACCTGCCGGGGGCGGATCCGAAATGGATTTCCTCCCCCATGCTCTCGATGTCCTCAAGACGGTTATGGGGTCACAACAGCCTACCAAGGAGCTTTCGAAGGCGCGAATCACACCGCCCGCGCCTTCTCTTTCATCCGGTCCGCCATCCAGGCAAAAAGCAACGGTGACACCGTTACCAGTCCGCGACAATGGGGATGTCTCCTCACAGATAGCGAAAATGGAGCCCGCGCGGGCAGTCGAGAGCGTTCTTGATGCGCTCGGTAAAATGGATCCTGACAAACGTGATGCCGTCATCGGAACATTCCTCATGAAGTATCAAGAGGACATGTCTTCTGATGACGGCGCCATCGAGGATGAAGACGATCAAAATCCACCAAGGGGTTACATGAATCGGTAGTTTATGGTTCCATACGCCGCGACCGTCCAACGGGTCAGAATCCCGGGCGGAAATGAAAGTCAGATGAAAGAGACGATCCGACAAATCGGATCGGCAATTAGACGTGCCAGCGTCTACCCCCCAATACGGAATTACGCGGCGGCAATCGCATCGACTGCCAGACCCAAGGACTTTGTAGGACAGCTGAAAGCCGTCTATGACGACTTTACGCGCCGATGGCGCTATGTAAGGGACCCAGTCAGTAAAGAGTTGCTCACAGCCTCCCCTGAGGCGATTTGGCGCCTTACAATGGCAGGCGATGGGGTCGGGGTCGGACGGGGATACGGCGCCGGAGATTGCGATTGTGTCACTACTGCGTTGGGGGCGGTCCTCGAGGCGATTGGATTCAGAACACGTATCGCCACAACAGCACCGGTCCAATCCCCCCCGGGAAGATTGTTTGGCCACGTTTTTATCCAAGCGCAGGTGCCACGCTTCGGATGGGTTACTGTAGATCCCGTGCTGCATCCTCGCCGTAATTTTGGCGCTATCACGCCGCACTCGCGGATCGCGTTTTGGAATTTGGACGGAGAGATGCTCGGGTATCGAGGCAATTTTGCTTGACTGGATTATCAGTATCGAGGCGACTCGAATCGAAAGGAGCACGCATGTATGGGAAAAATATCGAAGAGTGGCAAGACTACGGTCTCGCCGGTGTTGCGGAACCCGAGCACACCGATCAGGGACCAATAGAATGGTCCACGCTGGGATTGAGCAATTGGGGTTGGATGCCGTCTCCACAGGGCAAAATCTCGACGGTGGGTATGTATGGGATCATCGATGGGGCAATGCTCGGTGGTCTCGCCGCCGAGGTTGACGAAAACGATGATTGGGGTGGTGGTGTCGTACGAACGCCCATGATCGAATTGGCGATCGATGATTACAACTACGTGAGCCAGAACGGGAAGCCCTATGACGGCATGTTGGGTTTGGGGGACACCGGCGAGCTCTACTACTACGACGGTTTGTCAGGGTGGTTCAAAAAGTTGCGCCGAAAAATCCGAAAGAAGGTCAAAAAAGTCGCGAGACGCATAAAGCGCGGTATCAAGAAGGTTTTGAAAAAGTCCAAATTCGGCCGTTTTCTGCTCAAAGTTGGCGGAAAAATCCACAAAATAGCGATGAAAATCGTGAAGCCGCTCATCAAATTTGTGGGGAAATACGCGGCCAAGCTCGCTCCGATCGCCGCCCTGATTCCCGGGTTTGGTCCCGCAATAGCAGGCGGTCTCATGGTCGCGGGAAAAGTGGCTAAGCTCATGCAAAAATATGGCGTTCGAACCAAAGGTGTCGCCGGAAAGGTTCGAGGATTGGCGCTCAAAAACCCGAAAGCGTTGCCCGCGTTTCAGCGCGCGCTGAAAAACGAAGCGAAAAGGATGCAACAACTGAAACGAACGAATCCAAGAAAATTTCAGGAGCTTTCAACGCGACTGGCGAGGAGGGGGCGATAATGCAACGCGTTTTAGAGCTCGGCCCGTTGACGCATCGTCCCAACCTCCAACGGTTGAGGGTGTTTCCCGGTTTTGATTATCGCTGTCCTGTTCGAAATCGCCTTATGTCCAAAATGGCCCAATATCATCCCGGCGCGTTTCCCCCTCGGTTCTTCATGGGGCTAGGAGCCGAGGGGGATCGTTACATCCCGACACCCGATCAGATCCTGGACGTTCCAACGCCCGGAGCGTGGTACCGAATCAAAAAAGGCGAAACGTGGTGGGGAGTCAGCAAGCGTGCATATGGTCAAGAAAATGTCAAAAAGGGGCTTTTGACGATGAACAAGAGCACCTGGAACGATCATATTGATCGCAAAAACAAAGATTGGGAAGCCTATAAGGTCAAAGGGCTTCAGGCGACACCCGATTATTCCGCCACCAACCCGCACGCGCCGGTGGGCAGCGGTAATGCGTATCCAGTGGCATGGATACCACCATTGACCGGAGAAGAGCCGGAACAGATGGGTTATCAGCCATCAGAACCCATCACCACACCAACGCCCGTAACAAAGCCGCCGAGCTCCACCACCTACATCCCCGGACCAAAAGGAGATCCCGGACCGCCCGGACCCCCCGGAGATCCCGGACCGCCGCCCTCGAGCTCGGCGATTCAATCCGCGGTCAACCAGTATTTTCAAACCAATCCTCCCCCGGGAGGTGTTCCCGGGCCTCCCGGAGATCCCGGACCGCCGCCCTCGAGCTCGGCGATTCAATCCGCGGTCAACCAGTATTTCCAGGCCAATCCTCCCCCGGGAGGTGTTCCTGGGCCTCCCGGACAACCCGGACCGCCCCCCTCGACCGGTGAAATCAAATCGGCGGTTGATCAATGGATGTCCGCAAACCCTCCGAAGGTGGTTAGCAGCGGGGGGGGAGATGATAAACAGCTTTGGACACTGCCGCTTGCGGCTATGTTTGCGTGGTTGAAATGATCGGTCAAGAAACACCACCGATCTCGACACCGATCAAGTACGTCGATGCGGAACGCCCTCCGACGCCGAAGGAGTTGGACCTTTGGAATAGGGCGCAGACTGTCTCGAAACGCGTCAATCTTCTGTCCTATGCGATGAAAGCGCAATTCAGGAATATTCTTCAAATCCATAATTTTGCCAAAAACAACAAGATTACATTGGATGAGCCTGGATTGCCGGATCTTGAAAAACGCATGCTGACCGCTCTCGCCGAAATCGAGTTTCTCAAAGACAAAATGTGCGAAGTCAACCAGCTCGAGCTCGGCGTGCGAGTGTCGAGCTCGGGTGACGATCTCGACATCGTCGAGCCCAAAGAGACCGGACAGATGGGATGGATTATACCGGCGATAATTGGGGCTGTAATTGTGGTTGGAATAATAGCGCGCTGGATTCAGCTGGAAACCGAAGTTTCTGAGGTAACTCGGGACTACAACGGCATTATGAAACGCGCTGATATGGCGCTTTGCTCGGATCCGAAATCGAGCGTCTGTAAAGCGTGGGAAACCGATAAACAAACCGGTGGGTACTACAAGCGGGAATCGATAATCGATTCAGTGAAAAATGCCGTCTCCGCCGTCGGGGGAGTGGCAAAAAAAGGAATAGGAGCCGGTATCGCTATCGCGATACCTTTACTGATCTGGCTGTGGGCTCCTCGACGAAAGGGTTAATCAATGGCACTTTTTGATACGGTAGCGGGACGAGAGATTTTGCAAGGGCTCGGTTGTTGGCTGGCAAAACGTAGGATGTCTCGCCGGTTTCATCGCAGTTTTTACCGGGCGTTCGACACCTGGAAAAATACCGGTGCATTCTCCCTCGAAACGCTCGAAAACAGTCTCAACTCGGTTGATGTTACTGAGATCGAAAATCTCAACGATCTGCTCGTTCAATTAGGTTGCAGCGATATCGGTCTGTACAACGGCGGTATCTATCACGTCAATCCGACAACGGGATCGGACGAAACGGGAGATGGCAGCGACGCTCGACCGTTTGCGAGCCTCGCGTTTTTGAGCTCCTTCCCTAAATACATTGATCAACAAATCAGAGTTTTGATTCATGGCAGTGTGACCGCCGATGAGCTCTGTTTTGACCAAACGATCGGACCGGGAGGATCGCTGTCAATCGTAGGTGTCGGGGCGCCGGTCGTGCAAAATACATCACAGGGCGCCGGTCCGTTTGCGTTGACAGGTGCGATACCATACAACGCCCCGATCGCCGCATGGGAATTCAACGTTGCTGAAATATTTGGCGTTGATGAGCTGTACGGCAAATGGATACTGTTTTTAACCGGAGATCTCGCCGGTCAATGTATGCCGATACACAAAAATACCGCCTCGTCGATATTTACCCGATCGGGTTGGAATGGAACACCAGTAGTAACCGATACATTTGTTGTGGTCGATATCGCGTCAACTATAGTGTGTCCACGGTGGAATATCGAAATAAAGGGACCTACCTACGGAAACGATTCAAATTCCCTATCCCGTTTCAATCTGTACAATCTCAATTTAGATCTCAGAAGCGCGAGCTATCAATGGGACAATTTTCGGATCAGAAATACAGTCGAGTCTCAAATCAGTCTGGTTCGTATCATTACCGATTCCGGTCAATTTTCGGCGATCAAACTCGAAAGTAATTTGAATTTGTTTCCCGCGGCCGATGTCGGGGCCGCGATTTTGGCATCGTCCGGCGTGACCAACCTCGATAAATCTGCCGCGACTGCAACAAACGCAGGTTTGATGAGCTATCGCACTGAATATCCTCCATTTGCGATCGGGTTTTCTGAAGTGCTGATACACAATAATTCTCGGATAAATTGCGTGGATCTCCGGGGTCAAATGGGTATTTACGGTGCGTTTCAATCTCTAAATTATTGCGCTATCGGTTTTCTGCGTTTAGACGATACTGCATCGGGACGAATCGAGTTGTGTTTTTTCACGCCGATATCTGCCGGTACTGATGCGATATTAGTTCGTAAAGCGGCCACGATCGAAATAAATGAAAATTATTTCGCGTCCCCAGGATCGGATATCATCAGCACATACAGCGGGAAGCTGGTCATCGGTGAAAACACATATGCGGTAGGATATACCGGATATGGATTGCGATTCGATCGATACAGTACACAAGCAGTTACCACTGTCGCGCCCGCCGCACTGACAGGAGCCACGGGGGATATTTATTTCGGGGGTGGCGTTGGTGCTACCGCTCATCCCGCTGCCGACGCTATTGCAACCGATGCGTTGGGAAACTCGTTTGCGTATATTTCGACGCCATAGGGAGCAAAAATGTCTCGATTCTCGAAATCAACAGAGGTTCAATCATTTTTGTTCGAGAAACAGAAATGGTCAGTTACCGCGGCCAAGAAATGGTTGCGTGAACACGGGAAAAAAATACCTGTCGTGGACACAACCTCTGAATACCACCGATTTAGACAGGCCGCCCCGTTTCAGTTCGAGAAAGGGACCTTCAGAACGATATCGATTGGTGCAAAATCGAAGGGGATCAAGGCGGTAATCGCTGTTCCACGGCTGAAAAAAAATCCTGAATCGAAAAAACGGAACCCGCCGAACCAAAAAACTTCAAAACCCTGGTTACCGGCGACACTTGTTGATTTGGCCGATCCGATATCGATCGACCTTGAAGATGGAAGGCAGTTGAAATTTCCAAAAAGTGGACGGTGGGCGATGTGCTCGAACAAATCCGGTACCGAAATCTGGATTTTGAGCAGAAGCGGCGCGAAACAGGTACACGCGTCTGATGAACAGGCCGAGGATCTTTATGAGAAATTCACCGGATACGAGCACGACCAAAAAAATGCAGCGCTCATGGTTCAGGTTGCTCCCAAAAAAATGACGCGCATATCTCGAGCGATGAATATCGTCTATCGCAGCGACAAATTTTCGGCGCCTGGAAAGACATCAGACTACATCCACCCATTTAGGACGTATCCGGTGGTATCGGTAGACAATGAAACCAAACCCCTGATCGTTGCCCTCCGTGGTGGGCAGATCAAGGTTACAAAGGAGGGCATAACGGGATGATGAAAGAAATTCTGCTACTGAATCCCCGACGAAAACGTCGACGGTCGAAGAAAACGACCACGAAAAAAAGAACCGCGCGCAGAAACCCGAGACGACGAACCACTCGGCGGTCATCTGCGAAACGAGCGACAGTAAGACGAGTCGCAACGAAAGGAGCCACAACCATGGCAAAACGACGACGACGACGCGCAGCACCAAAGCGCCGAATTCGAAGGAATCCCTCACGCACCCGGCGAGCAGCAAGAGCCGTTTCGCGGCGATCTCGGAGTGCGTTCGGGGGGTTGAATTTTAAGAGCTCGCTCAGAAGCACCCCGCTCATGGTGGTGGGCATGTTCGCGTCTAAGTGGGCTGCGAAAAGGTTCGGCGATCCGGCGACCGAAACCGATCCGTCTACGTGGAACTATGCGAGCTACCTCAAAGGGGCGCTCGGCGCCGCTGGCGCGGGGTTCCTCGCTAACATGCTGAAACCGGGATCGGGACAGCGTGTGCTCGACGGCGGTCTCGCGCTCATGGTTTACAAGTTGGTGCAGAATGAGTTGGTTCCCAAATCCAATTGGGCAACCAACCAGTTCGGCGCCGTGAGGACACCGGGCACCATCGAAACGAACGATTCTGGTGAACCGTTTATCCTCGGTGAAGACATGCAGTGGTATCCTATGGAAGGCGCCGACGATTATCGCATGCTCCCCGACGCATACGGCGACGAGCTCACCGCGCCCGGCCCACTCGGTTTTGGTGACTCGCTCACCGAACCCGGACCGCTCGGGGCGGACAATCTCACCGACATCTATCGCCGATCATTTCTGAGACGGTAGGAAGGAACCGACCAACATGCAATTCATGAATGTTAACGAATCTTGGTTTCTCTACGATACGGTGATGATTTCCCCGTTTGTGAGCTCCCTTCCCCACGCTGTTCCAGGATGGTATGCGTCTTTCGCCGCGTTGGGGGCCGATGACGACATCACGTTTTTCAACAGCCGAAACAAATCGATCGGTCTTGCCTACAACAACCAGGAAAGCCGGGATCAAATCCCGTTTGCCTTGGTTGCCGAATCGATTTCGGTGTCGTTTATCGCTCCCGCATGCTCGTCTCACTTGGGTGATCTCGGACAGAACCCGATCCGCGGTCGTCTCGACACCATGAGCGCGTTTTTCGCTCACGAGCTCCCGCAACACTCCTCGATGATTTTTCGGGTCAACCAAGACGAGCGGCTCAAGACCAATTGCGGTATGTGCCCCCCGGGGTATGGCGAGATCGGTTTCGCTATGGGGCAAGGCGATATCGGCCTAACAGGTGGTGGCGGAAATTCCGTCACCGCGGGAGGGTGGGGAAGGTCCCACCTCAAATATAGGTGGGAGTTCGCCACGGGGATCGGCATCCCAAGGCGCGCAACCATGGCGGTTCACCTGCGATTTGTCGAGTGGGCTCGTACGGTACTCCAAGCGCTATGGGGTCCGGGCAACATGGAGCTCTGGAACTATGTGGATGGAACGCCGCCGAGCAACGAATTGGCCTATCTCTACACCGCATTTCTGATCCAGGTTCTGGTACAGGGTAAGAGAGAGGTGCAACAGCGCGGTGAGTACCACGCGTAAACTGTCGGATTGAACTGACCGTGTGTAACCGGTCGAATCACGACAAAGGAAGATAACATGCAGCAAAAACCATATATGAACGTCGCGGAGCCGTATCCGCTTTACGACACGGTGATCGTTTGCTCACAGCTGTACGGAAAAGAGCAGTCGATCAACGGGTGGTTTACGAGTTTCCGCGATTTCGCGGCGGATACTCGCCACACGTTTTTCAAGTCTCGAACGTCCGGCAATAGTCATTTGGCATATTGCAATTTGGACAGTGCCGATAACATCGATTTCGTCTATCAGGCGTTTTCGCTCGGGGTTCGGTTTTTCGGTCCCGTGATGCCCGATGCCGATAACATCGTTGTCGAAAGCCCGAACGCGATACGCGAAAACGAGCACGTGTTTTGGATGTTCGACTTGGCCAAACACTGCGGGATCGATTTCCGCGTGCAACAAGACGTCATCGTCGAAAACACGTGCATCGCCTGTCCCCCCGGATACGGGCCACGGGGAGGGGGTGGCGCCCACCCGATCCCGGACACTAACGCGCCCTATCCGAATCAGGACAGTTGGAAGGTGGTCACGGGATCAAACGGCGAGCCGGTGATCGATGCTCGATTCCCGTTTCCGAATCCGATCAAAATCCCGCGGAACGCGTCAATCGAGGCGAACATATATCTGACCCCGTACGCGCGTTACGTACTCGAGAATCTCGATTCGCCAGCGAACAACGTCTACCTTACGGAAAACCAGGCGTTGCAGCCCGCCGATGACGCGGACTATTTCGAGGTTCCGACACGGTACGGGATCCAGGTATCACTTTTCGGATTCCGGGAAGTGCAACAGCGTGGCCAGTATCACGCGCCGGGGGCAGTGGGATGAACACACAGCAGAAAGTCGCTCGCAATGCGCTGCTGTCGAGGTTCGA
>Ga0307422_1000553_pt1 | contig 20967 bp, 22 predicted proteins | sample SalMarWE160290MG_FD_202153 | JGI IMG/M metagenome (GOLD analysis project Ga0307422, IMG submission 202153) | Salt marsh sediment microbial communities from the Plum Island Ecosystem LTER, Massachusetts, United States - WE1602-90 | ecosystem: Environmental > Aquatic > Marine > Intertidal zone >...
CCGGAAGAAATATCTGCTCCTATGGCTTTAAAATCCATCTCGGCGATTTTCTCCCTGAGGAACGAATATCCCTTATAAGGTCCGTATCCCCGGAAAGAATCATCATGCGACATTTCCTCCACAGCCGACCTGAAAGCGTCGATACAGACCTGTGGCAGGGCTTTTGTAACATCCCCTATGCCCAGACTGATTATTTCCTTTTCAGGGTTTTCCGCTTTAAATTCCTCGACTCTTTTCTCGATTTCAGCAAAGAGATAGGAGGACTTTAATTTAAAGTAATTTTCGTTAATTCGTATCACGGCGATATTATAGGTTCCCACTCTAAATTGTCAACTCCATTACTCCGATACACTCACGTTATTTGTCATTGAACTATAATCCCCATTTTTCGACTCTAATTTCTCTCAATTTTCTTGCAAGGTATTGACAAAACGAGAAAAACACTTATTTTAATAAACATTGAACAACAAAAATAACAAAACCATAAGGAGGTTTTATGAAAAAGTTAGCATTGTTGTTACTTTCTACATTTTTTATAGGAAGTATCAGCGCGCAGGTTTACGTACCTTTTCTCTACCCCTATGAAGTGCTAAATCTTGAATCATTCAGACATCAAGCTACTTTTGCCATTGAAGACGATCTTGACAAAGGTATCGACGGAACCGATATTTTCGACGTCGAAGGCGGAAGAATATTCACGAATCTAAGCAATCTGTCAAGCGGAACAGAAGAATTGATGAATGACTACTCTGACCACACACTCGTTATTGGCGGGATTAGTCCGGAATTTCGAAGCTTGAAAGCCGCCTTCATTTATGGCAGCGCGAAAGAGCTTGATTCATACTTCAGTTCATATTCCGGAACCGAAATGCAGGATGTTAACAGTGATGGATCCCTCGACTTTATGGAATCCATTGACGGAAATGATTTAGAAGAATATTCAAGCGGTGAAAGCTGCATCCTTTTGAATCTTGGGTACAATATTGGAAATAACAACAAAATAGCTTTAACCTACCAACGAGTGAAAGGTGAAGATAGTTTTGAGGGTAAAGATTCTACATACGAAACCACTTCCGACATTTCCACAGGAGATGTTTTATATCTGAGTGAAGATTATTTAAATGAAAATTCATCAGGAGAAGCACCAACCTCAATTTATACCCTTTCTTACTCCACACCTTTAAGCGGAATTACACTTAGAGGAGATATTTACTTCTCTTCCGGAAGCTATAAAAACACCTCCGATGGGATAGCATACAATATGGAAAATCTTGCCCCCTCCACCCCTTCGATCACAGAGATAACTCTGGATACAACAATTTATAGCTATGTGGATGACTATACCGGCAACCTGGCCGGTGTTTCCCTCGAACTCAGCGATTTGAATGATGGGTTATATTGGGAAGTATCGGGCAACTTTGGGATGATCTTCGGGAGCGGAAATTACGAAGAATCAGAATACGAACATGACATCGATCAAAGCATGAACGCCGGAAATGTGTCCGTGGGTGAAGCGGTTAATAATGCAAGCTCTGTGGGTCCGATTTCAATCTCCGGGAACAATTTCGGAGGCAGCGGCAGAATAGAATGGCAATTAAGCGAAAACGTTCTTTTTGGATTGGGATTAATGTTTAACAATTTAAGTTTTTCTGAAGATTATGAAAATAAAAGGTCACGTTTTGGCAGTGAGTCATACGACGACGGCGATGCGGAACCAAATGATGGCGATGATTTAATAGGAACATTGGTTGGTTCGGATTCTACTCTTTATACCGTCGAAATCGCTGCCACCAGCATAGCCATACCGGCAGGAATAGAATTGAATTTCGGAAAGAATAAAGACTGGTTCCTCAGGCTTGGAGCTATGGCTAACAACTCCAGAGAAAGAATCACGTATACGGAAGATGTGGTTGAAATCGAAAGAGATGTTATAACAATAATTTATGGTAATGGAGACACAACTGTAACCTATGACGATAATGTAGAATACTACGATTCTAAAGAAAGTGAATATTATCATTATCAGAATGTGTGGTTCGCATACGGTCTCGGATGGAAACCCTCACCCAATTTATCTCTCGACCTATTAACTATGTTCGATATAAATGATACCGAACTCCTATCTACCGAATGGTTACAATCTCTAAAACTTTCAGCCACGGTAAGCTTCTAAAGGGAGGTAAGAAATGAAAAAAGCATTAATATTATTTTTGACTGTTTCTCTAATAGTAATAAGCTGTACAGACAAGGATACTTCGCCCCTGGGACCCACGACCACAGACATCGATACTTCGGAAGATAATGCTGTGACAATTTCTTTTGGGTCCATATCATCTCAAGATTCGGTAGGTGTTAACCCGGCTGATCCGGGCAGCTGGATATATTTAGGTTTCAATGAGGTTATAGATACTTTAAACACCTCTGGCATCAGGATATCTACAACTACTAGCGGCACCTATGTTCCCATAACGTTAGAGTGGAATATTTCAGGAGGAGAAACCGATCTCAACGTAAGACCCCAAGGTACGTATGAGTATAACACCACCTATATTTTAAGAATCACAGGCAGTGAGATTATAGATATTTATGGCAACACACTCGATATCGATGGCGACGGCAAAGAAGGCGAAGCTCCGGATGACAATTTAATAATTCCTTTCCAAACTTTTAGATCTGATTCAACAGCAGGAGACGCCCCGGCATTATTAGAGGACACGCTTGCCCCTCGAATTGTCAGCGGTTTCTACTTCCTGCGAAAAGGAGATACCGTTACGACTAATCCCTGGACCGACGCAAAACTTGCCGTTAATATCATTGATTTGAAAATAAACAAAAACGATTCAACAATAATTCCTATCGGTTTACCGTCAAGTTCTTTAAACAGCAATACGATCAAACTATTAGAAAGAGACAGCGGCAGCGAAATAGGAATTAGCGTTAGCTATGTTGCGGATACCAGCAAGGATAATTTTGGCAGAGTTAAGATAACTCCGACGGATAATTTACTCCCCGGAACTTTCTATAAATTACAAATATTGGCTTCAATAGCCGACGCGAATGGAAATAAGCTAAATAAAGTAAATTATCTGGCTGACGAGTATTACTTCCAAACACTTGCATCAGATGAAGACAGCACCAGTGTAAAGAAAGATATAACTCCCCCGTATGTAGGCGTATGGTCTTCTTTCGGTTCCTCTTTTGAAGTTACATTTAACGAAAAAATCGATCCGGAAACCATATCCGCAAGCACTATATACTTAGAGGGTGGTATCGAAGGCTTCCTTTCTGTAAGAGAAGTGCTGGATTATACGGCAGTAAGATTTACAAGAAAAGATGGAGAGAGTGTTGTCGGTTATACCGGTGTTGTCACATCGGATATAAAAGATCTGGCAGGAAACAGAAAACAAAGCATAAGTTTTCATAATTTCTAAAAAAAGCCGGATAAAGAACACTTAAAATAAAACAGCCTCTCTTTTGAGAGGCTGTTTTATTTCTCTAAGTAAGGCGACCAGTCGGGAGCGTAAGCAGAGAGTCTGCGGGTAAGTCTGCGCTGTCTTGTCCCATCCCAATTCATCGTCCACAACTCATAACGATAAGTACGATTTGAAGAAAATACGATATGTAAACCATCCGGCGACCACGAAGGATCTTCATTATTACCGTCGAAGGTCAGCTGAATGGGCTGGAAATCACTGGGGTCCGTCACACAGATTTGCTGTGAATAGTCGGATTGACGGGAAACGTAAGCAATCAAACTGCCCTTTGGAGACCAGGCGGGTGAAGTATTATAATCACCGTGAAAAGTAAGCCTCCTGACATTACCGCCGTGAACGTCCATAATGTAAATTTGAGGCATACCGCTGCGGTCGGACACAAAAGCGATCTCGCGACCGTTAGGAGAAAAAACCGGAGAACAATCGACTGCCCGGTTATGGGTAAGACGATTCAATTTTTTCTTTTCGAGATCCAGAATATAAATCTCGCTGTTCCCGTCTCTCGACATGGTGAGGGTGATTTTTGTACCATCGGGCGAATAATCGGGAGCGAAATTTAGCCCCCTGTATGAGAATACAGCCCTCGAGTCTTTTGTGTCAACATTCAAAAGATTAAGAACCAACCGGTCGACATTATAGTTAGAATACAATATTCTATTACCGTCCGAACCCCAGCACGGAAAAAGATTATAGTTATCATTATCCGTAAGCTGTGTGAAGTTGGACCTGTCATAATCAATTAAACCTAATTCTTTTTTGCCGTTTTCCATATAAGAAAAAACAATTTTCGTTGTAGCGATACCTTTTTCTCCGGTAAGTCTTTCTATAATTTGATTTGAGATACGGTGAGCCAGGTTTCTTACATCATCCGAAACCTCAAAATATAATTCTCCTATAGTTTCTTTAGATTTAAAATCCTGCAGGGAAATAATTAAATTCGGTTCATTGACAGAAATTTTGATGAATACGCCGCTTTTAGCGAATTCACCCGTAAAAATCGTGGTATCGGAATAAAGAGCGAAATATAAAGAATAATCCAGATCATACTTTATTATTCTATCTATATTTTTTACTCTCCTTATAAATCCGGGAGAACCCAGAATATGGAGCGAATCGATTACCAGATTGATTTTTCCTCCAGCGTAATCGGTAAGCCGCAGGAAAACATCCTGGCAGTAAACACTTAAAGAGGGCACGAACAAAAAAAACAATATTTTAAACCTGTTAATAGAAAAAATTCCCTTCATCTGGCGGTCAAAAATTCCAGATGTACTTTTAAATAGTCGTCGGAAAATTCCTGGGGTAAAGGCGGTAGTTTCTTTGTTAAAGCCACAGCCCTTATCGTAGATTCGTTATATATTTCATCTCCGGAATCATTTTCGATTCTGATATTGGAAATCGAACCATTTTTATCTACCTCGAAATAAACCACACTTTTCAAAATAATATCTTTATTTTTATAAGGATTGTTCCAATTCTGTCCGATTTTACTCAAAAGTATATTCAGGTAATAAGAATAATTAAACCCCCTGCCGCTGCCTGTATAAATTTGCGGACTTATATCGGGTAAACCGTCGGGCAACCCTTTTTTACGGGTAACTTTTTTATCTATTTTCTTTTCGCCGCTTTTTTTAATATCCTTTTTCTCTTTTGGGGCGGTTTTCTCCTCGTTTTTTTTTCTCTCGTTTTTTTTATCCGACTCTGGCTTTTCCGGGATCTCCCTCTTCCCTTTAACTTTAGGCTGCGGAAGAGGAGCGATGTTTACCCGGTATATCTCGACATCCGGTCTGGATTTCAAACTTCTCTTTGTGGTGATTCCAAGTGTAGAAAAAAGTGTCGTATGAAGCAATAGAGAAAACAAATAAAATCGATTCATCTATTCTCTGAAAACTCCGCCACCAAACCCAATTCGGTCACTCCCGCTTTTCTCATTTTACCTATAACCGTTACCACATAACCGTAATCTATGTTTTTATCCGACCGAAGATAAACAGTTATCCCGGGCGGTTTTTTTTCTAAAATTTCTTTTAATATACTTTCAAATTTTCCCGATTCTATTTCCTCATTTTCGATGAAAAGACTCTTATCATTTTTAATAGTGACAGTAATTCCCTCTTCATCGTGAGGCAGAGAAGCATCGGTTCGAGGTAAATCCACATCTATTCCGGGAGTCATCATGGGAGCTGTAATAATAAAAACCACCAGAATTGTTAAAGCTACATCTACAAGATTCGTTATGTTTAAATCCTGAATGAGACCCCTGTTTCTATCCTTCTTCAATCAATCCTCGTTTAAGGTTCGCGAATGCTTCACTGATAAAGGAATCGAGGTGAGACTCCATTCTGATTATCCGACTGCGTAAAAGATTATTAAAAATTAAAGCCGGAATCGCGACAAGCAATCCGTAAACAGTAGAAATCAGGGCATCCGTAATACCGGGGGCGACGACCATTATATGGGCGGAACCCCGAGCCCTTATCTCTAAAAAAGCCTCCATAATTCCCCACACTGTTCCTAAAAGTCCTAAAAACGGGCTTGCAGCTACAATAGTTCCTAAAACCGGCAGATTATTTTCCAGGTTTTCTATCTCCGATCCTTTTGCCCTATCCATGGCGAGTTTTATATTATCCGACATTTGAATCGCTTCAGGACCGGCGTTTGCCTTAAGAAACCTGAACTCTTCAAGCCCGCTTTTTAAGACCCTTCCGTAAGGATTGTTATTCAGCAAATAACCGAGATTTTGCGTTTTTTCTATGTTTCCGTGAAACCGAAAATTATTCAAGAATGCCTTTATCTGCTTCCTCGCGGCTCTCAAGTCATAAGTTTTTTTAAAAAATATAGCCCATGACCAGACAGAAAAAAAAACAAGAACAACCATTATAATTTGGACCGCGATACCCGATTCTAAAAAAATTCTGAATATATTCACTGGTTCAACCTGTTCCCGGCGAGCGCCGCTTCCGGGGAATTAGGATATTCTTTTATAACCCGGTTAAAATACATCCTGGCAATTTTCAACTCATTCGCCTCTTCGTATATTATACCGATTTTATACAAAGCGGTTGGCTTTTTATTGCTTTCCGGGTATCCGTTTGCCAATTCATTGAATGTATTAACCGCGTCCTGCCTTTTTCCCATAGCGTAGTAACACTCTCCAATCCAGTACAACGCGTTGTCTAAAAGAGAAGACCCGGGAGCAATTTTCATATAGGATCTGAATCCTTCTATAGATTCTTTATAGTTGCCCTTAACGTAGTTCAAGTAAGCCGACTCATAAATCATTCTTGCTTCAGGACTGAGAGAAGTGATTTCCGCCGAATCGGTATCCGATTTCCCTTCCTCTCCCAATTTCCCATTTATTTGATTTAATCGAGACTCGGATTCACTCAACCGGGTGTTTAACATTTCTATTTTTTCAGCCATCTCCTCAGATTTGGTATACAAGTCCACTCGGAGTTGAGCGATTTGCTTCGACTGCTTCTGTGTGTAATATCTCAAACTGTCCAGCTGCCAGTAATACCCCTCAAAATGCTTCGGTTTAAAACATCCAACAAAAAGCAGGAGCAAAAAAAACCCAACATTCAGCAATTTTGATTGCTTCGGCATTCTGAACTTTTGAATTTACTATAACTGTTATTTTTTACTTTACTACAAATTCGCAGCGGCGGTTCATTTCCAGATTTTCAGGATCGAGTGGTCTTTCTTCTCCGTAGCTTACAGTCGACAATCTATCGGCAGAAACACCGAGACCAACAAGATAATCATATGCCGCTTTCGCTCTTCTCTCACCCAGAGCCATATTGTATTCGGAAGTTCCTATTCTACAACAATGTCCTTCAATAACTATGTTTACTTCCGGATATAATTCAAGCATTTCACTATTAGTTTCTAAAACTTCCGCTGCGTCGGAACGAACGTTTGATTTGTCGAAATCAAAGAATACTCGGTTCAAAACCAGCGCGGGCTTTTCCGGCTCAACTACAGTTGTATCTTCTTCAACAACCTCCGGTTCTTCCACTGGTTCTTCCTCTACTACCGGCGCGCCACCACATCCGATAAACAGGACAACAATCAACAATACGGGTACAAACAATTTTAAATAACGCATCCTCGCCTCCTTTTTTTATACATGATACCAAAAAACCCATTTATTGTCAAGCCTCGATCTCCATTTTTTTATAAGCTTTTAACAAAATATCGTAAGCTTCGTCGATAGACATTGGCACAACTTTTGTCTCTCCTATTATCGGCATAAAATTCGTGTCTCCGCTCCATCTGGGAACAATATGATAATGGAGATGGTCTTCGAATCCGGCACCGGCGATTCTTCCGATATTCATTCCTATATTAAAACCATCGGGGTTCATAGCTTTTTTTATAACTTCCTGCCATTTCTGGAGAATAACCGACATTTCAAGCATTTCATCTTTATTCAACTCTATAAAATTTCCCGTATGCTTATAGGGCGCAACCATTACATGTCCGTTGTTGTAAGGATATTTATTCATTATTACAAAAGAAAATTTTCCTCGGAAAAGAACACCTGACTTTTTGTCGTCTTTGGTTGAAGCGGCTTTACAGAAAATACAACCTTCAGAACTCGGATTGCTTACGTATTTATAACGCCAGGGAGCGAATAATTTCTTCATCAGAAAAGGGACCTCTGTGTTGTAATTCTATTGGGACTGTCTTCCGGAATTAAAATTTTTCCGTAAACCCCGTCATATCCCGGGTGTATTTCCACCTTTTCTTTTCTGACTTTAATTACAGATTTAACTATTCTATCATCGGTAAAACCAGTCAAATCTTTCTCCGGCAGGTCAATTAGAATCCTTAATTCATTTCCGAAATACGTTGTCAATTTTCTATGAGTATCTTCCACAAGTTTGGATTTAGTCCCCACATTCATAGAATTTGCTATTATTTCCCGCAGAGGAATAAGCCTTTTATAACCAACTCTTCCCTCTTTTTTAGCTTCCTTTCTATCCGCGAGATCACAAACGCGATGAAGAACTCCCAACGTTAAAGGTCTGCCGCACACCGGACATAAATTATTATGTTTCTTAGATTCTTCAGGATGAAAAGTTATGTTACATTTCCTGTGCCCGTCATAATGATATTTTCCTTCCTGGGGAAAAAATTCAATGGTATACAAAAAACGCTCCGCATCCTGACTTTTTAAAATATCTAAAAGAGCCGAATAATCTATTGCGTTTTTAAAACAATTGGCTTCTCTTCCTATGTTCGCCGGCGAATGCGCGTCTGAATTTGAAACCAGCGTTATTTTATCAAGAGAAGACAGAAGCCAGTTCATGGGTGGATCAGAAGAAAGTCCGGTTTCCACGGCATAAATTCTATTGCTGTAATTTCCAAAAGCTTCCTCTATCGAATCGAACCCCGATTGGGAGCCCAAAAGTCCGAACCAGGGCGTCCATAGATGAGCCGGAATCAAAATCGCGTCTTCGCAGACGGAAAAAAGACTTTCCGCGAGGTCGCGCAGAGAAAAGGTAAGGGTCGGTCTTCCATCCGCTTCTAACTTTCCGAATTTTCTGATGTTTTTATTAAAATTCTTCACTGTATCAAAATCGGGCAGTATAATCAACGAGTGTATTTTTTTCGTATGCCCCTTTTCATTAAAAATATTACATACTTCAGCAGTAAGAATAAAATCGATACCCTCGAATTCATATATACCCTCGCGCGCTGTTTCCTTCAAATCCTTCTCTAAAAGATATAACCATCCGGGATTGGTAAAATCACCGGTTCCCATAAGATTAATACCCTTGGCTCTGGCTTCTCTGGCAATAAAAGGAATCTCCATATGCTTGCTTGTAGCCATGGAATATTTTGAATGAACATGAAAATCCGCGTAATATTTCATTTGTAACCTTCTTTTATGTATCGAAACTTTTCAACAAAGACATAACCTCGGAGGGTGAGCTCGCTTCCATTAAAGATTTTCTGAAATCTTCCTGCCTGCACATTCTGGATATCCTGGCAAGTATCTGTATATATTCGTGTTTGGCGTCCTCAGGAGCCACTATTAAGAAAACAATATTAACAGGTTTTCCGTCCAGGGAATTAAAATCCAGACCTTCTTTTATAACACTTATAACAATGAGTAAATCTTTTACAGCTTCGGTTCTCGCGTGAGGTATGGCTATACCTTCGATAACCCCTGTGCTTTCCAATTCTTCTCGTTCTCTGATCTTGTGTAAAATAGGCTCTCTTGTCATTATAATACCCTTTTTAAGAGCCCGATCCACCATTTCCCCAATCATCGTAAACTTGTCCTCGACTTTATCAAAAAATATTATTAAATCCACATCCAAAAAATTTTCAATCATCATTTTCCTCCCTCTTTTTCTATGAGAATAGGACACTGCACGTATTCTATTAATTGCTGCACCATTCTTTCCTCTCTTCTTCCTTCTATACGCAGTCCTCTGCGATGTCCGACTATAAGTAACTCGATTTTTTTTTCTTTCACGAACTTTCTAAGAATATCTATGGTATCTCCTTCTTCTACGAAAAGAGCTGTTTTGACCCCTTGGTTTACCGCCATATCTTCAAGATAATATAAATATTTCCAGCCTTCTTCTTCTATCTTTATAGCTGTATCTATTTCATCAGTCTTTCTTAAATCCGATACCGTCTTCACAATGTCTTTATCCACAACAAATAAAGCGTAAAGAGTAGCGGAAAGCCCTTTGCTTATCTCTATAGCTCTGTCCCACGAAGCTCTCGTCTCTCCGGAAACAATATATAAAAGAATTTTATCCATTTAATTATTCTCCTCCACTCAATCTTTTGACTCTAAAAAATTCTTCTCTTTCTTCATCTTCGAGGTTTTCTTCAATTTTTTTTATGTCCCTTTTATATTCCGGTATAAAAATCTTCTCCAGAGCATTAACTCTTTTCTGAGTTTTACTTATCTCCGAACCGAGTCTCCATATAAGGACTTCTTTTGCAACCCATCTGGCAAGCAAATCTATCAATCCCCTGAATTTGACGAGAGCTTCATCAAAATATTCATCCGTGGAATCAAGGCTGGTCTGAACCTTACTTTCCGGAACATCCACAAGAAGTTCGGGAACAGGAATACCCATGACGGAACGCATACGAACATCTACAGAAGGTTCTTCACCACCTTTAGCGGAATTCGCGATTTCTTGTTTTCCTCTTGAAATTACTGTTTTCTCAAGAGAATTATACGCTTCCCTCAATTTACGGGTTATCTCTTCTTCCATCTCTTTAAAACTGCGTATATTTCTCATAAGTTCCATGATTATCACTTCTCTTTTTTCATCCAGCAGGTCGTACCCTTCCTGCGCTATTTTCATTCGTCTTTTCAGTTTTAAAAGATTACTTTGAGTCATATCCACTCTCATTTAAGCTCCCATAAATTCCTCTATTTCTCTTTCCCTGACTCTTGTCAGCTCGTTCCTCGGCAATATTCCCAACAATTTCCAGCCGATATTCAATGTTTCTTCCACAGAACGAGCCTCTCTCGAATTCTGTCCCAGAAAATCTCTTTCGAAATTATCTCCGAATTTAATATATCTTCTATCCACTTCCGAAAGTTCCTCTTCTCCTATTATCGAGGCAAGTGAACGAGTTCTTTGAACCCGGGAATAAGAAGAATATAATTGAGCGTAAAGATTAGAATGATCCTTTCTCGTTTTTCCTTCTCCGATACCATCTTTCATCAAACGAGAAAGAGAAGAAAGAGGATCAAAAGGGGGATAAATACCTTTCTGATACATTTCTCTGGAAAGAACAAGCTGTCCTTCGGTTATATAACCTGTCAGATCAGGAATAGGATGCGTTATATCATCATTAGGCATGGTCAATATGGGAATCTGGGTGATAGAACCTTTTTTGCCCTTAACTCTGCCCGTTCTTTCATAAAGAGAAGCCAGATCGCTATAAAGATATCCGGGATAACCTTTTCTGGAAGGAACTTCTCCCCTGACCGACGCGACTTCTCTTAACGCCTCGCAATAATTGGTAAAATCGGTAAGTATAACCAGAACATGTTTATTCTTTTCAAAAGCTAAAAACTCCGCGACTGTTAAAGCGCAACGCGGGGCAATTATCCTCTCAACCGATGGACTATCGGCAAGATTGAGAAACGTAACCAGACGCTTTAATTCTCCTCCTTCCTCGAATCTTTTCAAGAAAAAATCAGCTTCGTCGGCCTTAATTCCCATAGCCGCAAAGACAATTACGAACTCTTCCTGGTCAGATATCCTTGCCTGATTTACAATCTGCGCAGCCATCTCGTTATGAGGCAATCCGGCACCTGAAAATATCGGTAATTTTTGTCCTCTGATTAAAGTCGCAAGCCCATCTATTGAGGATATACCTGTTAAGATATTTTCTCTTGGATATTCTCTGACATCCGGATTCAGAGGAAAACCATTAACATCTTTTTCTTCTTCTCTCAGAATAGCCCCACCACCATCGATAGGATTTCCCAATCCGTCAAAAACCCTCCCGAGCATTTCTTCGGACACTGAAATTGTAATGGAAGAACCGGTAAATCCGACTCTCACCTCCTCCCTGCTTAAACCACTTGTACCGGAAAAGACCTGGATTACCGCTTTATCTCCATCTATCTCGATCACTCTGCCGGTCCTTTTAATGTCCCCCTGTTCCACTCTAACCATTTCTCCGAAACCCGCACCTTTTATTCCTTCAACAACAAGAAGGGGTCCGCTTATGGCGCTCGCGCCGATATGTTTTTTTTCGTATAAATTATCCATACTCTTTTTTAAGATCATCGAAAGCTTTTTCTGTTTTTGAACTTAGTTCATCGAACTTTTCCAGGTTTTCGTTTTCGATTTCTTCTCCCATTCTTTTTATTTCATTGAAAACAGGCAACTCCTCTATCTTAAATAACGGTACTCCTAAATCTAAAAGTTTCTCAGCCCCCTTTCCAAACTCAAAAATCACCTTAAGCATTTTATATTGTTTTTTCGCTATGCAAAAAGCATCGACCTCGGAAAGCGCGTTTTGCTGTAAAAAACCCTCTTTTATGAGCTCGGCTTTCCTTAAAGTAAGTCTTTCCATTTCAGGCAAAGCTCCTTCCCCAACCAGCTGAACAATTTCTCTCAGGTGTGAATCTTCCAAAAGAATTTCCATTAATTTTCCGCGTAATTCCTTAATAGGTAAACCTTTATTTTCCCACCAGTTGGCGACCTGATTTAAATAGCCGGAGTATGATTCTGTCCAGGAAATCGCCGGATAATGCCGGGAATTCGCGAGTTCTCTATCCAAAACCCAGAAAGTATTTACAAAACGCTTGGTATGACTGGTAACCGGTTCAGTAAAGTCTCCCCCGGGAGGAGAAACCGCTCCCACTATACTAACCGAACCCAACCTGTCCTCGGTTACTTTAACTCTGCCACCCCTCTCGTAAAATTCGGCGAGTCTACTGGATAGATAGGCGGGAAAACCTTTTTCAGCCGGCATTTCTTCCATTCTGCCCGATATTTCCCTGAGAGCTTCAGCCCATCTCGAGGTGGAATCGGCGAAAAGCGCCACATCATAACCCATATCTCTGAAATACTCGGCCATTGTTATTCCCGTATATATACTGGACTCTCTCGCTGTAACAGGCATGTTGGAAGTATTGGCAATAAGAATGGTTCTTTCCATTATAGTTTTCCCCGATCTAGGATCTTTCAGCGCGGGGAACTCTTCCAGTACCTGAGCCATTTCATTACCTCTTTCTCCGCAACCTATATATATAATGATGTCGGCGTCTGCCCATTTGGCCAGAGAATGCTGGGTTACCGTTTTGCCGGTTCCAAAACCTCCGGGAATAGCCGCTACACCCCCTTTTACAATCGGAAAAACCGTATCTATAATTCTTTGACCGGTAAACATTATTTCCTCCGGAGAAGTCCTTTCCACAAAAGGTCTCTTTTTTCTAACCGGCCAGGAGTGAAATAGTTTTATTTCTGTTTTTCCCCCGTCCTTACCTCTAACAACACAAACAGTATCTCTGATTTTATAATTACCGCTTTTTTCAACCTCTAAAACTTCTCCCTTTACCCCCGGAGGAATTAAAATTCTGTGCTTCACAAGTGAAGTTTCCTCTACTTCTCCCACAATAAAATTCGGATAAACTTTATCTCCTTTTTTTACTTTTACATCGACTTTCCAATTTTTCTCTCGAGAAAGAGCCGTAACCTGCAAGCCTCTTTTGATAAAAATGCCCTGTTTTTCTTTTATCTCAGTAAGCGGACGCTGGATCCCGTCGAAGGTATTTGAAATTAATCCCGGACCTAATTCCACCGAAAGAGGCTTTCCCGTACCTATTATCTTAATACCGGGTTTAAGGTCAGTAGTATCTTCATATACCTGAATTACGGCTCTGTCTCCGGTAATTCTTATCACTTCACCCACCAGCCCCTCACTTCCGATTCGCACCTCCTCATTCATCTGAAGTTCCCGGGACTCTTTTGATTCCAGAATGGGACCTTCGATTCTCTTTAATACAGCTTCACCCATGATCAAATCCTATCTTATCGATTATAATTCCCGTTTTCTTTTTTATAATGTTTTCAGCGAGCACGGAAAACCGAAAATCGTATTCATTGTTTTCCCCTCTTATCAGAAAACCCGGTTTTATTTTTTCCTCCGATAAACTTATATTCTTCAATTCCTTACAGATCTCCTGTACATAATCTAAATATTCTTTATCAGCTATTAAAGAAAGTTTCTCTTCTTCTTTAAGTATTTCTTTACAACGGGACAATATCCAGGCGTTTAATTTACCATTTTTGAGCATTGAAAGCAATTCTTTTTCCAGATCGAGTTCAACAAGTTCTATTAGTTGTTTTCTGAGAAGTATTTTCTCTTTTTGTTCATCCCTTTGCTTTTTTGATTTTATCCTGGATTTCTCCTTTTCGAATAAAGATTTTCCTTTTTCATCTGCCCCTTTTTTAATTTTTTTGACTTCATCTTTCGCTTTCCGAAATATACGTTCTTTAGCTTTCCGGGATCTCGAGAGAACCGCCTCTGCCTCTTTTTCAGCATTACCTATTATTTTCTGTTTTAATTCTTCAATATCTTTTTTCATAATAACTGCCACTAAGGCACCAAGACACTGAGAGTTAATATCATATTCTATTTTTCTTAAAAAATGGTTTAAGAACCATAGTTTTACCTTTGCGCCCCTGTGTCTTCGTGGCTAACTTTTTCTTCATAGACTTACCGACAGAACTCTTTTAATCAAATCGAGAGCCTTGTCTTTTTCCTTCCAACCGCTTCTCGACGGAATTTCCACAACAAGAGGCATTTCTCCTTCGATTTTCTGCCTGTTAACTTTATCTCTGATAAGGTCGGCTTCTTTTTCTGTTATAAGTATTATACCTATTTCTTCGTCCTCAAGCGCTTTATCGAATTCTTCACTTACCGCCTCTTTATTGTCGACAGCTACGCTTTCAATTCCCGAAAGGGCAAAACCAAGCGAAGAAAATTCGTCTCCAATAACTCTTATTTTCATACCTTAAGAAGAATTAATACCGCGACAATAAGTCCCCAGATGGAAAGTCCTTCCGCAAGGCCCGCAAAAACAATCGCGGAACCCATAATCTCCGGTTTCTCGGCAAGAGCAGCCATAGCAGCAGCACCTATTTTAGAAAGGGCGATTCCCGCTCCAAGAACGGAAACCGAAATAGAAAGACTGGCTGCCAGAAAAGCCCATCCGGCATAACCGGATGAAGATCCCGGGACTGTACTTTCCTGTCCAAAAAGAGTAACAGGAGTAAAAAACGTAACCAGCCCTACAACTCCCAAAATTAGCGCAATAAACAGAACAGCTATGTTTAACTTCTTTAATCCCTGTACTATTCCATCAAACTTCCTCATAAAAACCTCCTATTTTATCTTTACCGGTTCGTAAATTTGTATTCCCCTTTCAAAAAAACGCGAATACAGTTCATAATATTCGAGCCTGAGTCCTTGAACAAAAACAATCATTCCCTCGAGACCAATTATAAGAATATTGCCCAGAATTAAAGTTGTATATCCTCCCGCTCCTACCATCTTTCCCAAAACATTGGCAATCTCTATTATGGACATAGTTAAAATAACATGCCCTATATTAAAAGCGGCAATTCGTATAAAAGAAAGTGTATTGGAAATCATAGCAAGTGAAAGATGAATCAGATCACCCAGAGAAAGCAGTAATTTGTTGGAATCCCAGCCCTTATTAAAAGAATCTTTCAGAGGAATACCGCAGGCTACTAAAAGTGAACTGACACCTAAAAATGCGCTCTCCGTTTTTATAACAATCCCGGAACTACCCTTTACTAATGAAAAAGCAAGCATAATAATCGAAATATAAAAAAACAAACCGGGTAAACCGTGTCCCGAGAGAAACAACTTTTCCCTGTCTTTTTGGATAATATATTCAATCAACCTTAAAACAAAACCAAAAATGACTATGAAAACACCGAGATAAACAGCAAAAAGCATAGCTCTCTCGGGCGACTCGAAGGGGGAAAACCACAAAGGTTCAAAAGGATGTGTACCGAAAAATTCTCCGAAAAGCGCTCCGAAAATAGAAGAGGAAACTCCTAAACACAAAGGAAAAACCGCAAATTTCCTCAGCAATCTTATACAATACAATCCGATTCCGATTAATATGAGAACCAAACCATGACCTAAATCACCGAACATAATTCCGAAAAAGAACATAAAAGTGAGAGTGGTAAAAATAGTCGGATCGATACCCTTGTACGCAGGTATACCATAAGACTTAACCAGCCGTTCGAAAGGACGAAAAACGAACGGATTTTTAAGCTTGGTGGGTGCCGTATCCGCTTCTCTACTGCTTCTTTTTACATTTTCCTCATAGAGAATATACAAATCAAGATTTCCGGATTTCTTCTTGACTTCCGATACTTTAACACTGGGCAAATAAGCATTTATAAAAAAAACTTTTTCCGATCTGACGGTTTTCGCCACCCAATCCAGCTCTAAAACAGAAATTTCAATCTCTTTTTTCAATTGTAGAATGTCATTTTCAAAATTACGCCCCATCTTCTTTATGGCAGCCTTTAGCGATGTTCTTTCCTCTTTTATTTCCCAGAATTTGTTTTCTATTTGTTTCTTCAAATTTAAAAGAGGTCCTTCAAGCCTGCTGAAAAGTTCTGATTTATTGAAACGGACAGTCTCCAGAACTTTACCAATTGACTCCTCTTCAAGAAAAGAATAAAAAATTATAACAGGAATCGAACCATTCTGAGCTTTTCTCCTGAAAACAAGAACATCTCTGTCTTTCACAATTTCTAACAGATTCTCTTCCTCAGAAGAAGGTATCGTTCCGCCTAACATTTTAAGAAACCTACTATCATTCAGCTCTTCCATTCTGGTTTCCGATTCGGGAAGTAATGTCAAAAGCTCCGCGGTAAGATTTAACTCGATTTCCTCTTTTTCAAGAGCTTCGAGTCTATCTCGCTTCTCTCCCAGTCTCTCCTGGAATTCTTTCAAAAAAATATCGGCTTTATTCACTAATTCATCGAGTTTTATAGGCTCAAAGTGAATTTCATCTTCAATTCTTATGTCAAAATATTGAATGATTTCATTTATTTTTCTACTAAATTCTTCCAATTTAAAATATATATCTTTATGTTCTGGTTCATGTAAATAACGATGCGAAAATTCGGCAATGTGAAATTTACCTTCATTTCCGAAAAAATCGAGAGCAACGGATAAATCCTTTTCGGTTACCGCCAGCAGGAAACGGGTCATCGGTTCAGGCACCCACATGAAGCTCCTCCCATATCTCCCTGAATCGTTCGCCGGCGAGAGCCAGCAATTTTGCTCTGTAAATAGACAGAATTTCATTTACTTTAAAGTCAAAAAGAAAAAAGAAAGCCATGATGGATCGCATAGAATACATCCTGAACTTAAAATCTTCGTAACACAGAGCCTTAAATTCTTTTTTAAACTCATATTCGGAAATACCTTTTTCTTCGGTAAAATTTTCATAAACGCTGCCTTCCGGTATTAAAAATCTTTTTATCTCAAAATCTTCTAAATTATAAAATTTTTTAAGGCGATTTAACCACAATCTATTTTTAAAATTTATTAGTGTGAGTATAAATTCTCCCGTCTCAATCGCCTCTCCGTAAGGAAGATTAGAAACTCCTTTCAGCAATGAAGCATAATAACATCGATCCAGCATAACTCCGATATCGGTTTTATTATGTGTTTCTTTATATTTTGAAAACGCAGAATTCCAGCAATTCTTCCAGAAACCTTTACTTAAATAATTATTTAAATCTTCCATTTCAAAACTTTTCCCTCGAAATTTCTTGACAAAAAAACCCTCACCACCGTTAATTATCTCTTTAATATCGATTAATTCATAGATTTTCAAGTAAATATCAAAGAATAGAGCGGATGAACCCGGTATACTTTTTAACACTTTCCGGGCGATAGAAAAAGGTATCATCTTTAAAAAGTCTTCTAAATTCTCACCGGAAAAAGGAAATCTTTTAATAAAAAGCATTTTCTCCAACCTGTTTTTAAATTCCGAAACTCCTTCAGCCATCCTGAGACTTTCAATATCCCCGGAAGTGGGAAAAAAAGAATAAACAGCTCTTAATTTAGGATAAATAGAGTAGCTCATATTTAACTTTCAAGCAAAAAGTTCGTTAATTCTGCCATCAATTCTTTTTTTATTCCTTCATAACGTTTCATCCAATCTTCCTTCAAATTAACGTTTTCTTTTTCTATCTCTTTTTTCTCTTCTTTTCTCATTTCCTCGAGTTTAGTTTTGTAACCGTTGATTATTTCCTGAGCTTTTTTATTCGCGCCCTCGATCATTTTTCTCGATTCTTTATCGGCATTTTCTTTTATCGTGTCGGCTTCATTTTGAGCATCATCAAGAATTTTCTTTGCTTCTCTTTCTATTTCAAGAATCTTCCTTATTTCGCTTTCCATTTTCCTCTCGCTTCTTTTTATATTTTCTAAATTCACTTACAACAAAATAAGCAATACCAAAAAAAATTACAGCTCTTATGAATATAAAAAACCACAAAATGGCAAGGGATACCTTATCCATAGATTGAAAATAAAACACATGAGAAAAAAGTCAAGGAGGATTTCCGCAAAGGCGGAAATAGTAGAATGGGTAATTAGTCAATTAGAAAATTCGTGGAGAATTAGAAAAGAAAAAATAAAACAAAAACCAACTTATTTCGGCAACCCGTTTTGTCCGGTTTCCGGTGAACCAGTACAAATTAACCATTCAACAATTCAACCATTCAACTTAAATTCGAAGAATTTATTCCTCTGTTGACTCTTCGAAATCCACAATATCAATTCCTTTCGAGTAAGGCTTTGTAGTGTACTGTCTCACATTCCCCATCTTTTTTATAATATCTCTTATCTGGCAGGCTGCGTCAAAAATAAAATCCAGTTTTCGATGAGCAGAAGAATCTTCCGGCAGGTCATTTTTAAGAAGTTCCACCATGCCAAAAATAGAGGTCAAAGGCTGATTTATTTCATGCGCGGCAGCCCCCGCGGTTTCTACGAGGACTTTAATTTGTTCCGATTTCAAAACAAGTTCCTGTAACTTTTTTAATTTCATCAATAACCTGCTTCTTTCGACAGCGTAATCCAGAGAGCGTAAAAGAGTTTTATTATCGACTTCACCTTTGATTAAATAATCCTGAGCTCCTTTTTTAACGGCTCCCACGGCGATTTCTTCATCATCGAGTCCGGTAAGTATAACCACAGGAATATCCGATACGATTTCAGAAACCTTATTATAAGTTTTTACTCCTGTACTATCCGGCAAACCCAGGTCCAACAATACTAAATCGAATCGTCCTTTTACAAACATTTCCATAAAGTCGGAAAGTTTCCCGCAATGATAAACCTGATAATTGTTCTTTTCAAGCTGTTTCGAAAGAACGTTAACGAACTTTTCATCGTCCTCGATTATTAATATTTTTTTTCTTTTTTCTTCCCTTTTTCCTTTTGTATTTGCTGCTTTCTCAGTATATTTTCTTTTCATGTTTTTTTTACCTTGAATGTTTAATTCTCATTTCTTTGTTAATTTCAGTAAAATTTCTAACAATTTTTCTTTTTTAATTGGTTTGGTAAGATAATCACTGCAGCCGGCTTTAAGAGTTTTTTTCCTGTCCTCCTTCATAGCATAAGCGGTTAAGGCTAAAATCGGAGTTTTTTCCCTGTTATTTTTTCTCTCCCACTTTCTTATTTCTTTAGTAGCTGCAAATCCATCCATTACAGGCATTTGCATATCCATCAACACTATATCGTACCTGCCTTTTTTAAATTTTCTCACAGCCGTCTTTCCGTTTTCGGCTTCATCTATATTAACAGGAGATCCCTTAAGAAAAGCTTTAACAAGCAACCTGTTATCGGGATTATCCTCGACAAGTAATATTTCCAAATGAGGCAAAACGACCCGGGTCTTCTTTACTTTTTCCGATTTCTCTTTTTCAAATTGGGCTTTCCATAAACCAAGAGTAGTCAATATGGCATTTTTCAATTCTTTTCTCTTCACAGGTTTTAAAAGATAAGTACCTATTCCATATCTGTCTATCTGTTTTAAGTCATTTGGTTTATAATCAGAAGATAGCATAACTATGGTTGTCATCTCGGAATTTTTTTGTTCTCTTAAAAATTTAGCTACTCCTAAACCATCAATTTCCGGCATTCTGCAGTCGAGAAGAACCAATTCAAACGGTTTTTTCTTAGAATAAGCCGATTTAATAATTGAAATGGCTTCTTTCCCGCCTTCCGCCTCGGTGATTTCCGCATCCCACACCGAAAGCATTTCCCTCAAAATCAATCTATTTGTAGCATTATCATCGACAATTAAAGTCGATATACCATTAACATCGATCTCTCCCGGTTTAATAAAAGTTTCTTTGGCTCTTTCCTTTTGAATATCAAAAACAACCGTAAAACAAAATTTGCTTCCTTTACCCAACTGGCTTTCAACCCAGATTTCTCCACCCATCAACTCCGTTATTTTTTTAGAAATACTCAATCCCAAGCCGGTTCCGCCGTATTTCCTGGTGGTTGAAGAATCCGCCTGTTTAAAGCTTTCAAAAACAGTGGCTTTTTTATCCTCCGAAATCCCGATACCGGAGTCCTTCACAGAAAAAAGCAAACATATATATTTCTCCTTATCGGATTTAATAAAATTCGGATCATCTTCTTTTAAAAGGCTAACGTTCAAAACAATTTCACCTTTGTCGGTGAATTTTATAGAGTTCCCTAAAAGATTAACAATTACCTGTCTTAACCTCGCGGGATCACCGATTAACTTTACCGGAACATCTGGTTCGATTCTGCTTAAAAATTCGATATTTTTTTTTCGAGCCCGAACTGCCATAACATCGCATGTCTCTTCTATCAATTCCCCCAGATCGAAATCGATTCTTTCAAGTTCCACATCTCCCGCTTCTATTTT
>Ga0307422_1000559_pt1 | contig 20804 bp, 20 predicted proteins | sample SalMarWE160290MG_FD_202153 | JGI IMG/M metagenome (GOLD analysis project Ga0307422, IMG submission 202153) | Salt marsh sediment microbial communities from the Plum Island Ecosystem LTER, Massachusetts, United States - WE1602-90 | ecosystem: Environmental > Aquatic > Marine > Intertidal zone >...
AGATGTCCGGCATTCCTTTTGGTGTGATGGGAGAAATGCTTCAGGATGGGGGAAATGCGTGGCGCGGGATGCTCTACGGAATGACGTCCCGCCTACCATGGGCAGGAGATCCGACACACCTCTGGAAAGTCTGGGATGATTTTGGAATCCAGGATTCTCAAATGATCGGGTACTGGGTCAAATCCTGTCCGGTAAAGACAGATAGTAAGGATGTTTTAGCTACAGCTTATGTGAAGGAAGATAAGGTGCTGATTTCATTAGCAAGTTGGGCAAAGGAAATAGTTTACTGCCGGCTTAAAATAGACTGGAATGCTTTAGGCTTGGATCCGAAAAAAGCACACCTTTCTGCTCCCCGCATCGAGAATTTTCAATACTCAGCGTCATTCAATCCTGGCGTTGAAATACCTGTTGCGCCTGGCAGAGGCTGGCTTTTGGTCCTGAGTGAATAATGGCGTTGTTCTGCGTTTAAATTCTTTGTTGAGCCGCTCGATGATATTAGTGGTTCATAAACAAACCCATTCTTTCTACTTCCTTACAATTTCACACAATTTATTGTACACTAACGTCTTGATAATAACTGTTAGATATACTGGTTTGATTAGAGTGAAAGGGAGATTTTCTAATGGCGGTAGCCTATCAATTTTTCGAATAAAAGGTAAAAACATTACGAAGATATTGCCTAACCGTTTATTAGAAAGCGAAAGTTTGAAATGCACAAATTGAAGATTTTATTTATTGCTGAATGGTATCCATCAAAAGAAAATCCCGTAAATGGCATTTTCATAAAAGAATTTGCTAAGGCCGTCTTGTTATATAATGATGTTATTATTCTTCACATTCTTGGAATTGATCGCTCTGTAAAGCGTCTTCATGAAATCTCGGATGACGTAGAGAATGGCATTCGAACAATCAGGGTAAAATGCTGCAGGTCTCCCATTCCAAAAACTTCTTATTTTATTTATCTTTGGTCAGTATTTAAGGGTTTACGTAAGTTGATGCGCGAAGGATGGAGACCAGATATTATTCATGCTCATGTCTATTCTGCTGGCGTTCCAGCAGTAATTTTAGGAAAGATATATAAAATGCCAGTAGTTATAACAGAGCACTGGAGTGCTTTTCCTCGTCATACATTAGGAAAATCCGATATATTTAGATCCCGTTTTGCCATGAACAGGGCAAAGATTTTACTTCCGGTTAGTCAGGATTTAAAAGAAGCAATAGAGTTATACGGTATTAAAAACAGATTCCAGGTTATCCCTAATGTTATAAATACTGAAATATTTTATCCTTCTACCTCGCAACACAGGAGTGAGAAAAAAAGAATTTTACTGGTCGCACTACTCAAACCTATAAAAGGAATACCTTATTTACTTCAGGCATTAGCCCAACTTAAAGAAAAACGACAGGATTTTGTTTTAGATATAGTAGGCGATGGACCAAACAGGCAAGAATATGAGGAATTGAAAGAAAAGCTGGAACTTGGTGAGATGGTAACATTTCATGGATTAAAATCAAAACCGGAAGTAGCAGAATATATGAGACGATGTGATTTTTTTGTGTTGCCTAGTCTATTTGAGACCTTTGGCGTAACTTATATTGAAACAATGGCTTGCGGTAAACCAATTGTAGCAACGGTACTTCCTGTGCTTCAGAAAAAAATAAGTAAGGATAGAGGTATCTTGGTGCCGCTTAGAAACTCCAATGCTTTATCGGAGGCGACTGATTATATGTTAGACCATTATCAGAACTATTCTTCAGTAACTATTTCAAAATATGTTAAAGAAAAATTCAGCTATGAGATAGTGGGAAAAAAATTGGATGGTGTTTACAGAGAAGTTACCTGTGATAAGTAAATTAAAAAAGATTATTTAAAAAATCACATTAATTAATTTGGGTGCAAAAATTTTAAACGATAGATTATTTCTTAGATATGAAAGTAAAGCATTCCCTAGTTCTAAGAAATATTGGGAACAAAGATACCATATGGGTGGGAACTCTGGTGCGGGTTCGTATGGAAAATTAGCAGAATTTAAGGCCGAATTTATTAATTTATTCGTAAAAAGGAATAAAATCAATTCGGTTATAGACTTTGGCTGTGGAGATGGGAATCAATTATTTTTATTTGATTTTCCAAGTTATATCGGTTTGGATGTTTCAAGGACTGCAATAACATTATGTATGAAACGTTTTAAGAACGATAAAACGAAAAGTTTCTTTTTGTATGATCCGGAATGTTTTGAAGAAAATAATTATATATTTAGAGCAGATCTCGTTTTATCATTGGATGTGATATATCATCTTATTGAAAATAAGATATTTAAGCTCTACATGAAACATCTATTTTCATCTTCTGATAAATTTGTGATTATTTACTCTGATGACACTAATACTAATCAGAGATATCATGAAAAGCATAGACAATTTTCAAAATGGATAGAGACTAATTTGTCTGAGTGGAAATTAATTAACAAGATCAAAAATAGATTTCCTAATGAGTCTTGTGCTGATTTCTTTATCTATAAGAATATAAAGTCACAAAAAGCAGGAGATTTTTAGACCACTATGAATCCAGAAAATGAAATTTTAGAAGATTTTTATCTTCTGTCTGATTATATTTGGAAGACCGGTAAGGTGGAAGATTTAAATAAATACAAGGAAGATTTTTCGGCTTTTTTATTGCATGCAAATCATATTAAGGCCTATGATTTTGTCGCTTCCTTTTGCCGGGATAAAAAGGTGTTAGATGTTGGGTGTTTCATAGGTTACGGTGAGGTTCGGATTTTTTCACAAGCAAAAGAAATAATTGCAATTGATAGTAATGACAAAGCGCTTGAATTTGCCCGTCGAAATAGACGTATTCCTAATGTAAAGTTTGAAAAAGTGGATGCAAGGCAGCTACCATTTTCTAATGAAACTTTCAATATAGTTATTGCTTTTCAACTTATAGAACATATTCCTCTAAATGAAGTGAGTAATTTTCTCTGTGAAGTTAGAAGGGTTTTAAAAGAAAAAGGGTTGCTTTTTATTTCGACTCCAAATCGTAAATTTCGTTTGATGCCCTTTCAACGTCCATTTAATCCCGAGCATTATCAAGAATTTACAGCAAAGGGACTTTTAAAGGTTTTAAAAACCAATTTTGAAGATGTCGTAATAAAAGGTACTCGAGCAAAAGATTGGATAGAGAGTATTGAAAGAAAACGAGTTCGGAAATTTCCTTTGCAGGTATATATTCGAGGCCCCCTGTATAAATTCTTAAGTAGGATTCTGCCTATGATAATTAAAGATTTGCTTAAGGAAACCAGGTCAAAAGTAATAAAATCATCTGGGTCCAAAAACAAACGAATAGCGGATAATAATGATCAAATTTTTAATAATATGTTTCAAAAATTCTCTATGAAAGATTTTTATTTAGAAAATCAAGCCTTAGATAATTCGATGGATTTATTTGCTATTTGTAAGAAAATGTAAATTATTAGAGTTAGAACTAATACTGCAAAAGAAAGGAATTCTTGTATGGGTCACCTAAAAGAGAAATATACAAGGGAATATTTTTTGGGTTCCGTCGATAAAAAAAACAATAAAATTTATGGAGTCTCCGGATTTGAAAACTTTAAACATAGACGCATTGACAAGAGATATAAGCGCTTCTTGAGGAATCTTAATCTACACGGCAAAGTGGTTTTGGACATAGGATGTGGAAGGGGAGAGGTTGTAGATTATTGCGCAAAAAAAGGAGCTGAAAAAGTAGTTGGCATTGATTTTAGCAAAGACGCTATTGAAATTGCTTCAGAGTTTAACAGAGATAATACCAATGTCGAACTAATCGAGATGGAGGTAATAGATATAAATTTTAAAAATGTATTTGATGTTGTTTTTATGTTAGATGTGATTGAACATATTCCAGATGAAGAGATGCAAGTAATTTATCCTAAGGTTTATTCTACTTTGAAAAAGAATGGAATGTTAATTTTACATACTCCCATTTTTAAATCAACTAACGACAAGGATGGCTCGGATTTTATTCCCGCCGTGAGCGGAATGCATTGTAATAAGCAAACGAAAAGAAAATTAAACAGAGATTTAATAAAACATAAATTTCGCAAATATTCTTTTAATATTTGGAGTAAACAAGATAAATTTTCTTTAGGAATTTTTCTATACGCTAACACCCTGAAGCTCCAGCATTTCCTGTTGAAGCTGCCTGATAGAATTGCTCATCCAAAAAGAACTCTTAGTAATTTATGTAAAAGATTGTTTATGTAAAATGCCAGAAAACCCCAGGCTTTTAAGCCTGGGAATGAATGGCACTTGGAACGAAGCCAGCTAAAGCTGGCGAAGTGGAGGAAAATCAGGAATAATCTGGCTATGGACAGATATGCCACAGGAGCACATACAAAAAATAGGCTTCAATATCATCTAGTGTGGATACCCAAATACCGGAAAAGGGTTTTAAGAGGCAAAATAGCCATCCGCCTCAAGGATTTTCTGTATGAAGCGTGCAAGGTGAATGGGTAGTGGATTAGCGAGATGAGTATTCAGGATGATCACATTCATATTGTGGCACAGATACAGCCGCAGTACAGTGTGGCAGAGGTGGCTATAATGGTCTTGTCAATTCAGACCAAAAAAGGTCGCAATTTAAGGTGTATCTCCTTACAATATAATAAGGAGGAAACTATTGAGGGAAAGAAAAGCTTACGACGATAATTTTAAAGCGAGAGTGGCACTGGAAGCGATCAAAGGAGAAAGGACGATCTCGGAGATTGCCAGTCAATTTAAGGTTCATCCTAATCAGATAACGAAATGGAAGAAACAACTTTTAGAAAATGTCTCTAGTCTTTTTTCTAAGAAGAAAGATCATGAGATTGATGAGCTGAAAAGTTTGAACGAAGAGCTGTACAAGAAGATCGGAAAGCAGAACATTGAGCTTGAGTTTCTAAAAAAAAAGTACAAGCAAATCCAGAGCCTGTAAAGAGAGAGCTTGTGGAAAAGGAACACCAGCAATTGAGCATTCGGAAGCAGTGTGAGATTCTTTCTTTGAACCGGTCTTCTCTCTATTATGAACGGATCGGGTTGAGTGAGGAGGATCAGAGGATTCTTGATGAAATGGATAAGATCTACCTGGATTTCCCCTTTTATGGGAGTCGGAGGATGAGCCGGGAGTTGAAGCGCCGGGGATATAAAATCGGCCGACACAAAGCCCTGAGTCTGATGCGGATTCTTGGGGTGGAGGCGATCTATCCCAGGAAAAGATTTGGCTTTCCTGACATGGAGCATCAGATATATCCTTATCTTCTCCGTGATGTTGAAATAGACAGGCCTGACATCGCTTGGGCGGCTGACATCACTTACATCCGGTTGAAGCATGGATTCGTATACCTGGTGGAGGTAATGGATATATACAGCCGTTATATCGTCTCCTGGCGGATTTCAAATACTCTAGATACGGATTTCTGCTGTGATGCTTTAAAAGAGGATCTGGAAAGAGGAAACCCGGAGTATTTTAACACGGGCTAGGGTTCACAGTTTACAAGCTGGGATTTCACCTCGATCCTCCAGGGGAAAAAGATAAAAATCAGTATGCATGCCTGTGCGAGGCACGCAGGCAGGGATGGCAAAGGGCGTGTGATCGATAATATCTTCATAGAACGGTTCTGGAGAACTATTAAGTATGAGGAAGTTTATACCAAATCCTATGAGACGGTAGCAGAATGTAGAGCAAGCATTGGGGAATTTATTCGAAAATATAATTAAGAGAGGTTGCATCAATCCTTAGGCGAATACCATACACCTTTTGAGGCTTATCGTCAGATGCAAATGGCTGTGGTATGTTAAAGGAAATACACCTAAAAAAAGACTTAGATTTGGTCTTGCCAATTAGACCACTTTAGGTGCAGATATTCAAGGGGGGAACGAGTCTGGAGTTCCCCCAAAAATTTACGTATCGAAGAGATTTAGTTGCAAGCTTTGAGTTTTCAGCATAGATTTAAGGCTCTGAGAGCCCTTTCTTTGGCTAAAAAGGAACTCACGAATACCATCGGCAATGGCATAGAAGCGAAAATCCGCTACTCCGAACACTCTCTGGGCTGCTTTTAAAGCATGGCCGGCTAAAAGCTTCAGTTTTGTTCTAATTCCTAGGTAAACCATAGCAAAATAAGCTACATCCAGTACCAGAGCCATCATGTTTTGCAGCCTCCTGTAAGTAAGCAGACGGATATCCTCTACCTGATAACTCTGTTTAATAAATCGTATTGTCTCTTCAATTTTCCACCGGCTCATATACGATTCAACAACTTTCCATAAAGATTTGCGGCTTCTCTTCAGCTTAATATTTGTAAGCAACATCATCGGCTTCTGGCCAAATCCCCGGATCACAACTAAATAAAGTTTCTCTTTTCTCTCGGGGAGTTTGACAGGACGATAACCAAACTCCAGATAATATAATCTCTCTTTACCTTTATCTTCTTTGACGATTCTTTCTGCATAAGGCAAAGGACACGTTCTTGCTATATCCACAATAGATGTCTTTCTGCCTCGATAAATTATATGCCTCTCTCCGGTTGAACGAATAATAAAACGCAACTTCTCAGATAAAAAGTAATGGATGATATACCTTCTGTCCCCGCCTCGGTCCATAACCCAAATACCACGGCCTTGAGTATAGTTGGAAACTTTATCTACAGCCTTGCGGATCTCAGTGTTTTCACTCTTAAAATCAGGTCCTGCCTGAGAGTAAAGCCTACTGTAAAGCGGTATTATCGATGCTCTCCCAATCTCTGTTCCAATCACATTACATGTCCAGTAACCATTGGCAATCTCTCCCTCACTGCCATCACGAACCCTGGCAAGATGCTCCATCTTCTCTGCATATTTTTTCCGGATATCAGAAGGGTCTATCACAAGGAGAGTATCTTCTTTTATATATCTTGCTGACATCTGAGCCACAGAATCCACTATCTTTGACCAAAGATTCCTCCTCCCCAGTTGACGGGAGAGTCTGTACTCTGTTTTCCTTAGGGGTGTCTTCTCCCCAAGAGCACGGGCTATCTCAGTAAGGCGAACACAACGACGTGCTTGTATCCCATAGACTGCTTCTGTTATGAATCGACGCCCGACTTTGGGAAGCCCAGCAGAAAGTTCCCCCGAAAATTTTATTATCTGTTCTCGCAATTTTAAAGCTGTTCTGGCATAATGCATGTGGGGCCTCCTCAGTAAAATAACTTTACGCAAGCTTTCGAGCTTAGCGTCTTGAGGCCCCATCTTACTTTAAAAGCAGAAAAAAGTACCCCCATTTTTTGCTTTTCCACTTGTGTTTTTATGTAACTACTAGATATGATTAGTCTTAGATGCTTCTTGCACTAATTTTTGGGGGAACTCCTGGGGAACGAGTCGGGTGTTACGAATGGGATTTCCGGAGTTGAAGGAATTTCTGGTGGGAGATAGTTTTTGGGCGGATGGCTATTTTGCCGAGACGGTAGGGAAAGTTAATGAAGAAGTTGTTAAAAAGTACATCCGACAACAGCGCAAAAATCCATAGCCAGATTATGCCAGAGAGCCGAAAGCCCGGGCTTTAGCCCGGGGTGTGCCTTCATTAAAGATAAAAAGAAATGACAAGCATACAAAAAAATAGCGCTATAACTTTTTCATCTCAAATATTTATTTCTGTCTTAGGATTTATTACCTCAATAATTCTAGCGAGAGCTTTAGGACCTACAGGAAAAGGAATATATGCTTTAATAATTCTTATCCCTTGGGTAATGCTGAAATTAGGTTCTTTGGGGATAGAATCGTCTAATGTTTATTTCACGGGAAGTAAACAATATGAAATAGAAGATATTACCTCAAACTCTTTATTGAGCAGTATTTTATTAGGTTTAATACTGCTTCTATTATTCTTTGGAGTATTTCATCTCAATATTTTTCAGAATTTTCTTAATTCAAATCAAATCAACCATTTTTATTTGTGGCTAATAGTTTTAACAGTTCCTTTTTCTTTGCTCTTTGGATTTCTATTAAATATTCTTTTGGGGAAAGAAAAGATAATAATTTATAATAAAATAAATATTTTCAAAGCTATTTTTCAGCTTATAGCAATCATTGTTTTCTTGTTAATACTTAAGAAAGGTATATTTGGAGCGATTATTTCTTATGTTCTCACTATCATTGTATTCGCTTTATTTGTTATTTTACTTATAAGAAAATTCACTAGGATTACCTTCTCTTTTAATCGAAAGTTACTGGAAGATTCAACGAAATATGGAGTAAAGGTATACTTTGGAAATTTTGCTCAATTTTTAAACTATAGGTTAGATATATTTATTGTGGCTGCTTTTCTTGCCCCGGCTGCAGTTGGATTTTATAGCATAGCTGTTGGGATGGCTGAAAGACTCTGGATGTTTCCCGGAGCAATTGCTACTGTGTTATTCCCAAGGATTTCTTCGCTTAAGGATGTTGAAGCGGATAATCTTACTCCAAGAGTTGCTCGGCACACTTTTCTTATCATATTTGTTCTTTCTCTAGTATTAGCTCTTTTAGCCAAACCACTAATTAGGTTTTTCTTTGGCTCTGCCTTTCTACCTTCTGTAATGCCGTTATTATTATTACTGCCGGGTATAATTACCTTAGGTGGTGCAAAAACATTGACTGCTGACTTAGCCGGGAGGGGAAAACCACAATTTGGCACTTACGCATCTTTTATTTCTTTGGGAATAAACATCCCATTAAACTTATGGCTTATTCCAAAATGGGGGATTTCTGGTGCTGCCTTTGCCTCAAGTGTTGCTTATACTGTGGCTGCTGTAATGATAATTATTGCTTTTATTAAGGTCTCCAATAAATCCTGGACTGATATTTTATTTATTAAAAAACAGGACTTTCAAGATTATAGAAAATTCATATTTATACTTAAGAATAAAGTTCTAAATCGTGTTTTCCATGTTTAGGATTTTAAATATTACAAGAGTTCATTGAAGTTGTTTGAAAGAAAATAGTTCAAGAAATATGTATGAAAAAAAATATTCTTTCATGCTCCCTATAAGATTGGAAGCTTGGACTCGGGTTCAGGGGTAAGGCCATATAAACTTTATAAAGAATTTACTAGAGAATGTGATGTTTTTTTATTGGACGGTAATGCCCAAGAAAGGAGAAAAAATTTCTTATTTTTAAAAATAAGAAAAACCTTTCAGAATATCTGTTTTGCTATTCAGAACCTTCTACTTCTGTTTCTCTAGCAGTGGTAGCTTATTGATTTTTAGAATAAAAAGAGAGGAGGAGAAATGAGAAAAAATATTGCTGTTGTCGGATGTGGCTACTGGGGTAAGAATTTAGTGAGAAACTTTTTTGAGTTAAAATCGCTTTATGCCATTTGTGATAAAGACCGGAATAGACTTAAGACATTTGGGGATAAATATCCCAGCCTGACTCTTTATAGAGATTTAGATGAGATGCTCAAAGATAAAAGGGTTGAAGCAGTGGTTATTTCTACTCCTGCAGATACACACTATTCTCTTGCGAAGAAGGTGCTTTTATCAGGTAGGGATGTATTTATAGAAAAACCTATAGCATTGGATTTTAAAGATGGCGAGGAGTTAGTTTCCCTCGCTGAAGAGAAGAACAGAATTTTGATGGTAGGTCATATATTAGAATATCACCCAGCAATCGTTAAGCTGAAGGAAATAATTAATAGTGGAGAGCTCGGGAAGATTAATTATATTTACTCTAACCGATTAAACCTTGGAAAGATACGAACCGAGGAAAATATTCTCTGGAGTTTTGCCCCACATGATATTTCTGTCATTCTCACTTTGTTGGGGGAAATGCCTCAAGAGGTCTTTGCCCACGGAGGAAATTATCTAAATCCTGAGATAACAGATGTTACAGTGACTAATATGAATTTTCCAAGCGGTGTGAAAGCTCATATTTTCGTGAGCTGGCTTCATCCATATAAAGAACAGAAACTCATTGTGATCGGAGACAAAAAAATGGCAGTCTTTGATGATGTAAATCCCTCTAATAAATTGTTTTCTTACGGTCACAAAATCGACTGGATTGATAGACTTCCTATTCCCAGGCCAGAAGAGGCTGAACCAATAAAAATTCCACAAAAAGAGCCCTTAAAATCAGAGTGCGAACATTTTATAGATTGTATTAGTACAAGAAAAACTCCAAGAACCGATGGGTACAATGGACTGCGGGTCCTGAAAATATTGGAAGCGTGCCAGAAATCCTTAAAAGAATCTGGAAGATTGTTCAGGCTGAATCAAAATGAGAATAAAAATTATTTTGTTCATGATAGTTCTATTATTGACCCGGGAGTCAAAATCGGAGAAGGGACTAAGATTTGGCATTTTTGTCATGTGTTAAAAAATTCAGAAATAGGAAAAAATTGTAGTCTCGGGCAAAATGTGGTTGTTGGGCCAAACGTATCTATCGGTAACAATGTCAAGATACAAAACAATGTTTCTGTTTATGACGGCGTGACTCTGGAGGATGATGTTTTTTGCGGCCCGTCTATGGTTTTTACGAATGTTATCATCCCTCGAAGCCACTGGCCTCGAAAAGATGAATACATAAAAACACTTGTTAAAAAAGGAGCTTCTTTAGGGGCTAATTCCACGATAGTATGCGGAGTTACAATAGGTCAATATGCTTTTGTGGGTGCAGGGTCTATGGTTAACAGAGATATCCCAGACTATGCGCTGGTTTACGGTATTCCTGCCAGAATTCAGGGCTGGATGTGTTACTGCGGTGTAAAACTGGGATTGTCAGGCTCTCTAGAATCCACTGAAACGGCAGAGTGTTTAAATTGCGGCAGGAAATATAAAAAAGAAGGCCTCAAAGTTTATGAATTTTAAGGAATAGAGATGAAAATAGTAAGTATTGTAGGTGCTAGACCCCAGTTCATTAAACTGTCTCCTTTAGTTATAGCTGTTCATGCAAAGAATCAATTGCGCCCTGATAAACACATTGAACATATAACAGTTCATACCGGGCAGCATTATGATTACAAGATGGACAAACTAATTTTTAATGAGCTTGGTATTCCAGAACCTGATTATAATCTTGAAGTCGGTTCAGCTTCTCATGGTATACAAACAGGAGAAATGGTAAAAAGAATAGAAGAAGCTTTAATAAATGAAAAGCCGGACTTCGTATTAGTCTATGGAGATACAAATTCAACTCTCGCCGGTGCCCTAGCATCTTCAAAACTCGGCATCCCTCTTGCTCATGTTGAATCCGGATTGAGAAGCCATAACAGAAGAATGCCTGAGGAAATTAACCGGATTTTAACTGATCATTGTTCGGATATCCTTTTTTGTCCAACAGAAAATGCCTGCAAAAATCTTATAAAAGAAGGATTCAAGAATGTTTTAAACGAGGGAAAGTTGACAGGTTGTGAAGCAAAGGAATTCTCCGGCTCTATATCTAATTTTCCCGTAGTGATGAATGTTGGCGATATAATGTATGATGCTGCTTTACTCGCATTGGAGATTTCTGGAAGAAAATCAAGTATTTTAAGGGAGCTTAAGTTAGAGCCAAAAAAATATTACCTTGCAACAGTTCACCGAGCCAGTAACACCGATAATATAGAGAGATTGAAAAGCATTTTAGACACATTTATGGAAGTCAGCAAGACATGGCCAGTAGTTTTTCCTGTTCATCCAAGAACAAAGAAAAAATTAGAACTGTTTAATATATTCCCTTCCTCTTCTCATTATGTGAAATTAATAGATCCTGTAGGATATGTTGACATGCTTATTCTGGAGAAAAATGCGAAAAAGATATTGACTGACTCTGGAGGAATGCAGAAAGAAGCTTATTTTTTTAAGGTGCCTTGTGTTACAATGCGTGAAGAAACAGAATGGGTAGAAACCTTGGAAAAGGGAATAAATATCCTAACGGGAGCTGTTAAGAATAAAATCATTAGGGCTGTGTCTCAATCATACAAAAGTGAGTATGATGCGGCTCACTTTGGTGATGGCCGTACTGCAGAGCGGATTTTCTATGCCATTTCTTCATTAGTGAAAAAATATAAAACACAATGAATTCTTTTCAATTTTAAATTGAAATTTTAAATAAATAAAGGAAGGTATCTTATGAAAAAGCTAGTCATTACTATTCCAGCCTTTAATGAAGAAAAAGGTATCGCCGGAATTCTTGATGGAATACCTAAGAGAATCAATGGTGTCGACAAAATTGATATTGTTGTAGTCGATGATGGCTCAACTGACAGGACCGGGGAGATAGCAAGAAACAAAGGAGCAGAAGTCATAACACATCCCTGCAATTTGGGATTAGGAGTGACTTTTAAGGATGGTCTTGAAAGGGCACTGGAAAAAGGTGCAGATGTCATTGCAAATATCGATGCGGATGGACAGTTTGATCCTGAAGATATTTCTAAATTAATTGCTCCTATTATGAAAGGAGATTCTGGAATGGTAACGGCTTCACGTTTTAAGTCGGATGATTTTTTTCCTGAGATGCCCAGAATCAAGGTAGCTGGAAACAAATTTATGTCATTTATCATAAGTAAGATTGTTAAAAAAAAGTTTTACGACGTCTCGTGTGGCTTCAGAGCTTATTCCAGAGATGCGGCTTTACGAATGAATCTATTCGGGAAATTTACATATACTCAAGAGATTTTTATAGATCTAGCCTCAAAAAATGTTGCAATCACTGAGGTCCCTGTCAAGGTAAAGGGCGAAAGGGAGTTTGGTAAGTCTAAAGTTGCATCAAATCTTTTTAAATACGGATTTAATACTTTAAGAATTATTATCAGTGCTTTCAGGGATTATAAGCCTTTAAGATTGATGGTTTTTGTAAGCATATTGTTTGTTATAATTGGGATTCTGTTTGGAGCCTTCTTTTTGGTTCACTATATTCGAACCGGAGCTTTTAAGCCGCATACATGGGCTGGGGTACTTTCGTTTTCTTCTTTTATCCTGGCAATGTTTATGATAATTGCAGGGGTATTTATGGAAACTTTCAGCCGGATGAGAATGAATCAGGAACAGTTGTTGTATTTTAAGAGAAAAGAGCATTATAAAAACCAACCAGAGGGAGAGGATATAAAAGTTTGACTGAAAGAAGTGTTCTATTCGACATTGGCCACCCGGCTCATGTCCATTTATTTAAGAATTTTATACGATATCTTAAGGAAAGAAGACATAACGTTATAGTTGTATCCCGGGACAAAGATGTCACAAATGACTTGTTAAAACATTATAAGATAGACTCGATTTCTCTGAGCACTGCAGGAACTGGGCCTCTTGGTCTCCTTGGGGAATTGACAAGAAGAGATTTTAAAATCTTTAAGCTCCATAAAAAATATCATTTTGAGTTTGCATTTGGAACTTCTTATTCTATTGCTCATCTTTCAGCCTTGTACAAAGTCAGATCATTTGTATTTGAAGAGGATGATGATGATATTGTTCCTGTTTTTACTGTTTTGACTTATCCATTTGCTACAGGAATTGTGGTTCCTTCCTGTCTCAGGTATAAGAAATGGAGCAAAAAAAGGATTGTCCATGATTCTTACCATGAACTGGCTTACCTTCATCCTGGGAATTTTTCTCCTGACGCTGCTGTTTTAAAATACTACGGATTGACGCCGCGAAATTATATTATTGTAAGAAATTCTGCTTTGAAAGCTCATCATGATTTCAAAATAAAAGGTTTAATAGGAGAAACTTGGGATAGAGTTCAGAATTTAATTAAAGACTATACTCTAGTCAGCAGCAGAGAAAATATCAAAGACCAAAAGATAAAGCCCTGGGATATGCATAATCTTCTAGCATTTTCCAAGATGTTAATTTCTGATTCCCAATCTATGACTATGGAGGCTGCAGCTCTGGGAGTGCCGTCGATTCGATATAATTCCTTTGTTGGTAGAATAGCTGTTCTAGAGGAGATGGAACATAAATATGGGCTTACTTATGGATATAGACCGGGCCAGGAAGATAAGATGCTCGCAAAGGTGAACGAATTACTAAAAGAAAGAAATTTTTTTGACGAGTGGCAGACAAAGAGAAATATAATGCTTAAAGAGAAAATAAATTTTCTGGAATGGTTGATTAATTTCTTTAATTCTCTTAATTAATATGAATATTCTAATTTTTTCTGGATTGTCAGATAAAAAATTATTAAGCAAAATTTCTCCTTTAGTTTCTCTTGAAAAAATAAAAGAAGTTTATCTCGTAAGGAATTCTCGACTCCAGCACGACAAAGTCAAATCATTAAGTCCACCGCTTTTATTAGATGTGCTTTTTTTACGGGAATTCATAAAGTTCATTTATGGATTCTATGTTTGTCTTTTTAAAGAGATAGATTATGTTATTGGTATATATCTTCGTCCTCATGGTATTTTTGCCTGCTGGATTGGGAGAATTTTTAAAAAGCCTGTTGTTCAACTTCTCATAGGAAATGACGTTGATTTTATTGAAAAACACCCGAGAATTTTTAAAAAACTTCTAAGTAAAGCAAAAAATATTGGGTTAAGAGGAATCCGTTCCAAAATAAGAATTGGTAATATAATAAAACAAGAAAATAAATTTTTTATTCCTAATAATATTTACTCTCCTCCTAAGGAATATAGAGAATTATATAATGGAAATAAGGAGATTAGTGTTATATGTATTGCTGATTTTACAAAGGTAAAGAGGATAGATGTTTTTCTTAAGGTTATTTTGAGGATCAAGAAGAAATATCCGAATATCAAAGCAGTGATGCTAGGAGGAGATAAAAGAAGGACATTCTATGAGAAAATGAAGCACAAGATGGGGCTGGATGCGAATGTCACTTTTTCCGGCATTGTAAAAGATGTCTATTCTTATTTAATTAAAAGTAAACTGTTTTTGATGACATCTGAAGCAGAAGGTTTGCCAGTAGCTGTTATTGAGGCCATGTCTATGGGACTGCCCTGTATTGTTCCTGATGTGGGGGACATCTTAGAAGTTGCAAATGATGAATATAATGCCTTTATTGTTAAACCTTTTGATATCGAAGGATTTGCTTTAAAGGTTATTAAACTGCTAGAAGATAATGAATTGTATAAAAAAATGTCCGGAAATGCTCTAAATACGATTAAGGAAAAAGAAGAAGAATTCTCTTTAGAATATAACAAAAGTATATGGGATAATATTCTTGGCTAATAAATCTGTGTCTTATAATAAAATAATTTTCCTGACATTTGCACGATTGCCATCCAGGGCAGCTCATACGGTTAACATAGTGAAAATGTGCCAGGCAATCCAAAAAATTGGGCTCGATGTATCTCTTGTTTCTGATGCGAGAGAAAACGCAGAGGAAATCTTTGATTATTACAATATCCAGTATCCTTTTAATATAAAGAAAATAAAATGTTTTAACATCAGGGTATTTGGAAGAATTTTCTTTTTAGTCAAAGCTTTTTTTTATATCCGGGAGGAGCAGACAGATTTGCTTTATACAAGAGATGTTTTCAATGCGTTCCTTGCAAAAATGTTAAAACGGTCTTTTATTTTTGAGCTTCATGAACTTCCAAATAACTGGTTTCGGGAATTTTTGATGGGGAAAGTACTGCGCAGTCCGAATTTGAAAAAGGTCGTATATATTTCAAAAAGCTTAAACGAATTACTGGAATCTCGTTTTGGAGATGTGTTGTACGGAAAGCCATGTATTACTGCTCATGATGGGGTTGATTTAAGGAATTTTAAGATTACTCTATCCAAGCATGAAGCAAGGATGGATTTAAACCTGCCTGAAACTGCTTTTATTGCCGGTTACACCGGGAGTTTATTTGAAGGGAGAGGGATTGAGATAATTCTTAATTTAGCTGTGGTTTTAAAAGATGTTTTCTTTGTTATTGTAGGGGGAGAAGGGAAATATTTGAATTTGTTAAGAAGAAAGGTTGCAAAACTAAATATTGACAATGTTATTGTTAAAGGATTTATGCCTCATAAAAAAATTCCTGTTTTTTCACAGGCTGCTGATGTCTTATTGATGCCTTATCAGAAAAAGGTTTTGCACCGCCAGAAAAAACATGATACTGCAGCCTTCATGTCTCCTCTTAAGATGTTTGAGTATATGGCATCGGGGAAGCCGATCATTGCTTCTCGAATTAAAGTTCTAGAAGAAGTCCTCTGTGATAGAGAAAATTCTCTTCTTGTCATGCCGGATAATATAAATGAATGGGCCGAGGCTGTTTTGTTATTAAGGAATGATAGAGATCTGGCGGAAAAATTGGGGAAAAAAGCAAAGGGTGATGTTATTAAATATACTTGGGATAATAGAGTAGAAAAAATTTTTGAAGGTGTTTTTTAAGGTTATTTAAAATGTGCGGAATAGCAGGGATAATAAGCAAGAACAGAAACAGGATAGAAAAGTCTTTGCTTTTCGCCATGGCTGAAAGTTTGTCTCATAGAGGACCTGATGAGGAAAAGTTAATAGTTTTTAATTCCCAGAGTTCTTCATTGGATTTGTTCAAACGAAATGACAATGTTCGAATCAAAGGCGATATTGGATTTTGTCACAGGAGACTCTCCATAATTGATTTATCTGACTCTGCTTCTCAGCCCATGACAAATGAGGAAAAAAACCTTTGGATAGTCCACAATGGAGAAATCTTTAATTATATTGAAATTAGAGAAGAATTAGAGAAATACGGATATAAATTCAATACTCGTTCAGATACCGAAGTTATCATAAAAGCCTATCACAAATGGGGAAAGGATTGTTTGCATAGATTCAACGGGATGTGGGCATTTGTCATCTATGATATTGAAAAAAAATGCATATTTGGGGCAAGAGATCGGTTCGGAATAAAGCCTTTCTATTATAATGATTCAAAGGAATATTTTTCTTTTGCATCAGAGATAAAAGCACTCCTTAAATTGCCGTGGATATCCAGAGAACTGTTTTTACCGGTTGCCAAGGATTATCTATTATTTTCAAGGGTAAATACTTCGAAATATACGTTTTTCAAGGGAATACATGAGCTTGAAGCCGGGCATTTCTTTGAAATAGATTTGAATCTAGGGTGCAATCTGAAAGTATATAAATGGTGGAACTTACCGGAGAATCTTTCAGAACCTCCTGAAAATGATAAAGATATATTTGAAAAATTCAGAGAACTTTTACTTTCTTCAGTGAAGTTGAGATTGAGAAGCGATGTGCCGGTAGGGAGCTGTCTTTCGGGTGGTCTTGATAGCACAGCGGTTGTTTCTTTGGTGAATCTTTATATGGAGAAAGAAAAGCAAAAAACTTTTTCAATCGTTCATCGGGGATTTGAGTATGATGAATCTAAGTATATAGATGAAGTAGTGAAAGAATTTTCTGTTACGTCCCATAAAATGTCACTTGACGGTAAAAGCCTTCTAGATGACCTGGAATCGGTTATCAACGTTCATGATGAACCATTTACATCCACCAGCATGTATGCACAGTGGAAAGTCTTTCAGCTTGCTAAACAATGCGGGATTACAGTTACTCTTGATGGACAAGGAGCTGATGAACAACTTGCAGGCTATCCTTATTTTAAGATTGTATATTGGGCTGAACTTATTAAGAGGTTGAAAATCTTAAGCTGTATTAAGGAAACATTTTATGATTCGAAGTCAGCGCTTGGATTTATATCTAACCTTATGATGGGATTTTCCGGTTTTTTCACTCATAGAGGAATGATTGCTCTAGCGAGAGTAAAAGATCCTCAATATAGTTTAAAATGGATAAATAAGAGTTGTTTTAAAAAGGTTTCGCTTTCTCATGTTCCTGTAAAAAAAATGTTTAATTCTCGTCTTAAGCAGCGGCTTTATGAAGTTTTTACTTATGATGGGCTGCCAGCCTTAATCAGATATGCTGATAGGAATTCTATGGCTCACAGTCTTGAATCAAGGATGCCTTTTTTGGATTACAGGTTTGTTTCGTTTGTGTTCTCACTCCCTGACAACTTAAAAGTAAGAAAAGGTTTGAGCAAATATGTTTTAAGGGAAGCATTAAAGGAAAATATCCCTCAATCTGTTTTGAACAGGACAGATAAAATAGGTTTTATAACTCCCGAGGCTGTCTGGTTCAGGGGCGAATTGAGTACATGGATTGCGGATATAATTCATTCCGATTCTATTGAGAAAAGAGGTTTTTATAACATAAAGAATTTAAAAGAGATGTTTGAGAAACATAAGAAAGGAACAATTAATGCCAGCCGACCTCTATGGAGAGCTGTTAACCTTGAATTATGGCAGAGGAAATATATAGACTGAAGTGTTAATGAATTTAAAACCAATAATAAATATAAATATCATAATGAAATAAAATAAGATGCCTGGCCTAATTTTATAATGTACTCAATCAAGGATAAAATTAAAGAATCAAAGAGGCCAACTTCTGCATTTTTAAATGGAATTAAAAATGCATCTTATATGGGTGTGGGAAATGTTGTTTCCCAGGCAGTAGGGCTTGTAGGTTTTATATTTATTGCCCGGCTGTTTGGGCCTGAAAAATATGGTGTTTATGCAACAGTTATAGCTTTTGTGCTTTTTTTCCATCTTTTTGTTCTTAACGGCCTATCAAGAGTCATCGTAAGAGAGGGAAGCAAAAAAATTGATTCATTCCGTGAAATTTTGGATGATGCTGTTGGGTTCAGGTTGATATTTATAATTATTACTCTTGGCTTATGCATCGGGGCTAGTTTTTTTACAAAATATCCTATTACTACAAAGGTCCTTATCATAATTTTTAGTACTGAAATTATCTATTTTGGACTGGATTCCTATTTGAGTACCATTTATCAAACAACGGAAAGAATGCAGTATCTTGCTTATTTTTCAGTGTTGACCAGAATTTTAGCAACAGGATTTTCGATATTATTTCTCTACATGAAAGCTGGAGTCTTAATAATTTTATTGGTCAATTTGACATCAAAGTTTTCTGTTTTGGTTATTAATTATTTTTGCTCAAGGAAATTGGTGAAATTTAAATTTAATTTTAAGTTTAACCTTAGGTCAGATATTCTAAAAGCAGTGCTTATTTTTTCCCTCATGGGATTTATTAATACTTTAGCCATAAAGATTGATCTGCTGATGATTTCTTTTTTGTCTACCTCAACTAACGTTGGGATATATGGTGTTGCACATGAAATCGGGAAAGAAGGCTTAATGTTAAGAAATATTATCGCTATAGCTTTTTTCCCAATTGCAGTAAAATTTTTAAAATCCAATACAATAAAAATACAGAAGTTATTCACTTACTCCTTGATATTGTTTCTGGTTGTGTTTGCCGGTTGTGTTCTCATCTCGTTTTTTATCCAAGATCTTGTAATCTTAGTATTTGGGATGAAATACATTTATTCGGGATATATACTGAAGTATCTTGTGTTTTACCTTGCATTTGCATTTTTTACTCTTCCCTTAACGACATATCTTCAGGCGGTCCATTATGAACACCTTCTTTTGATTGTATATACAATAACAGCTCTTATAAATATCCCTTTAAATATCATATTTTTCTATAAATTCGGATTAATCGGTATTGCATATTCGACTTTGATAGTATTTTTTGTTCAAAGTCTTCTGATAGCTTTTTTTGCGATTAATAAAATGAGGAAGCAAAGGATTTTGACTTAACTGGAGAAAATATGAAGTTTTGTTTTGTCATGCCTTCCTTTATTAAGGATGCAAAAGGAGGCTCGGAAATTCAAGCCTATTTAGCCGCACAGGAGCTCTTGAGAAGAGGGTGGGAAGTTTATTATATCAGAGAGAACAATCAATATTATGGAGAAGTAAAAAAAATTGACGGTATTTTTGTTTATTCATTGCGCAAGAGACATACAAAATTGAAATGGCTTAATAGCAGGTCTCTTTTAAGTGTAATGGATGACATTAGAGCCGATTATTGGTACTGCCGCGGAACTATTTCATATATTTATCCTGTATGGCGGAATGCGTCTAAAGTGGGGGGCAAAATCCTATGGGCCTGTTCCAGTGATAGATTCTTATCTAAGCAAGTTATTAAAGAATTAAACAAAGATAGCTTATTACGTAAAATTGCTTCAAGGATCGATAGATATCTCTTTCAGAAGTGTATTAGAAAAATTGACCTTATCATCTTACAGAATAATGAGCAGAAAAGACTGCTTAAGCTGAACTTTGGGCTCGATGGAAAAATTATTTATAACAGCTGCCCAACAATTTCTGTCATCGATAAAGATAGAGAACCGATTATTTTATGGGTAGGAAGTCTTAAATATAATAAGCATCCTGAAAAATTCATAGAAGTTGTGAAAGGATTAAAAGAAAAATCCTGCAAGTTCTTGGCGGTAGGAAGAGAGGCAGAAGAACTCGGATTTGCAGAAAAATATTTGGAAATTGAAAAGCATATTCCGGCCTTCAATTATGTGGGAGAATTAGAAAAAAAGGAAGTATTTCGCCTGTTTGAAAGTGCAAAATTGCTTATCAATACGAGCGATTATGAAGGATTTCCCAGCACTTTTATTGAAGCCTGGATGCATGGAGTGCCGGTTGTTTCTCTGAATGTAGATCCCGATAAAATGATTCAAAAAAATGGACTGGGTAAGGTTTCAGGAAACATGACTCAGCTCGTTAAGGATATTGAGCAGTTGATAGAAGATCAAGAATTGTGGGATGAAATTTCTCATAAGTGCAGAAGGTTTGCCGAAGAAAATTTTGATGTTAAAAAAAATGTTAATATGCTTGAAAAAATGATAAAAGAGCTAAAATGAAAGAAGAGAGCACACAGTCTGCCAGGAATATTAACCAGAAAAAATATTGGTGGATTATTCCGCTTTTAGCCATCAATGCTTTTAATGTTATATT
>Ga0307422_1000560_pt1 | contig 20796 bp, 15 predicted proteins | sample SalMarWE160290MG_FD_202153 | JGI IMG/M metagenome (GOLD analysis project Ga0307422, IMG submission 202153) | Salt marsh sediment microbial communities from the Plum Island Ecosystem LTER, Massachusetts, United States - WE1602-90 | ecosystem: Environmental > Aquatic > Marine > Intertidal zone >...
CATCAGCTGTGCCTATAACGCAAAAGGCGAGCTGGTTGCGAGGGCCCGCGATTTTGAAGAGGACATGGTGATCTACGACACCACGAGCCAGGAAGGGGAGGTTCACCCGATCTCCCAGTCGGACCTCGAATCTATCCTCCATGCGCTGGTAATGGGAACCGGGGACTACATCCAGAAATGCGGATTTTCCAAGGCTGTCGTGGGGTTAAGCGGTGGCATCGATTCGGCGCTTACCGCATATGTGGCGGTTCAGGCCCTTGGAGGGGACCATGTGCTGCTCGTATTTATGCCCTCTCGATACACCAACAAGGAAAACGTCGAGGACACGAAAACCCTGGCAGCCAATCTAGGGGCTGAGCTTGTTACCCTGCCGATCGACATGGAATTCGAAACCTACCTCAAAGACCTCTCCCCCTTGTTTGACGGTGTGGCAACGGAGCTCACGGGCCAGAACCTTCAGGCGAGGATCAGGGGAACGATGCTCATGGCGATCAGCAACAAGCTGGGACACCTGCTCCTGTCAACGGGTAACAAATCGGAGTTGGCGGTGGGATACTGCACCCTGTATGGGGACATGAACGGCGGGCTTGCCGTTCTCGCGGATGTGCCCAAGACATCGGTATACCGAATCGCTCGATTCATAAACAGGGATCGAGAGATTATCCCTGAGAGAATCATCACAAAGCCCCCGTCGGCAGAGCTGAAACCCGACCAACGAGATCAGGATGATCTGCCACCCTATGAGATCCTGGATGAGATCCTCACGGCATACATCGAGGACAATAAAGCCCCGGATGAGATTATGGCTATGGGCTTTGAGCCCTCCATCGTGAACGATATCATCGCCCGCGTTGATCGAAACGAGTACAAGAGGCACCAATCCCCGCCAGGCTTGAAGGTGACCACCAAGTCCTTCGGGTACGGACGAAGATTTCCCATAGCCCAAAGGTACCGATCTCCATAGAATCACTCACCTGTCAATGATTCGCATTTTTTTAACTCCCTTGTTACACACCACATTATTAGACAATATCCAGCCTCGATTACAAAAGCCAAAGTAAAACCACACAATTCATCAGCTTGTCTGCGTTAGCAGCATTAACATTTTATTGCTGTTTCCTCCTATACTTCTTCACTTTGGGCGATCAGATCTTCCAAGGCCTCAACCATAGAACGCCTCCTCTCCTCTGAGAGCCCTTCATCTCTTTCCAGTTTTCGTTATCTTAAAGATATATAAGGGATAAAGCTCCATATTATTAAAAACTTTGTCTTCGAGAATGGTAAATTCGACTAATTTTAAGGTAGTTTCCAATAGTTCCCTCATATGGCGATCTTCTGCATGGTGTTTTTCGATAATAAATACATTTTTGTAATTTTATTTTAATTTTTATACATTAATGTAGTTATTTTCTATGCCTCAAAAAACTCTATTTAGAGAAAATGTATGCTTTTATCGACAACTACAGCCTACAGTCTGTATTGGTACATATTATGCATTTTATGAATATATATAATATATGGAAAATCGTTAAACCAAAATTGCGGGTTATTAATCCCAATGGTAACATTTTTTAGGAGCTTGCCATGTCAATAAATTGGGGCCCTTATTTTATTGTCCCTTCGGAAACATTAAAAACCTTCTCTTGTAGGGCACTACTTCGTGAAACCTTTGACGAAGACCTGCTAAAGAAGGAATTAAAGGAACTTGGGTATGAAGGAGATCCGATTAGAGCTACAAATCCATGGTATTGCAGGGAAAAGGGGGCGGAGACTTGGATAAAGATCGGTGAGTCAGCGGAAATGAAAGACAACTTCGCTGTTTCTTGGGACACCACAATGCTTGTGAACGGGGAATACCAGGTACTCGGATTGATGCACGTGTGGGTTAAAAAAGATAGCCGGGAGTTCGTTGTCGCCAGAGAGAACATTGTAGACGTGGTGGTAGAAAATTAGAGCACCGTGCTCATAAGGTCAGCATTGGGAGTACATTGCAGCGAGTGCGCTTTCCTTTAGCTGGTGAGAGCTATCTAAGTATTCGGTAGGACGGAGAGAGTGGAGATGAAAAGAAACCTCGCTGAACCAAAGGCCCATGAAAAATCACATGAGGGGAAGATCATCTGTTCGGAATGCGGAATGGCCTTGAAATCATCACATGAGTGGATAACCGTGGGTAACGATAGAGTCTTGTGTACATCCTGTTATACAAGCTACATGTTCCCGAATCTAGACGAGAACTACATGGAGTTGTTCGATTGAATCTTGATCACGCCTCGAGCTTCGCGCATCGGCTACAAAATTGTTATTTATATTTCTCAAAAAAAGTCTTCTCTCACAGTAACTGGCTAAATTAATTTGTGATATTCGTTCTGGCCTGCCTTTTGCTATGTTATAGACAACAGAAAGAGGGTTTGTTGTTCGACTGACTCTTATACCCAGGAGGAATCAAAGGCGCTTTCTCCAAAGAAGCAAGGGTGCCGAGGGACGGAAAAAAGGGAGAGAGAAAAATCTCCTTTTTTTCCGTATTTTTTCGCTCGAAATCATTGATTATCTCTGGATAGATACAAATAAAATCAGCCTTGAAGATTGAAACAGGATGTAATCACAATATGGATGAAAAACATACACAGAAATTGGCATTGTTTTATTGCGAGCGCACTCCGAAAAGCAGTGAGCAGGATAAGCAATCACTTGAGCAAAAATATGGTAAATCCATACGCCTTTTCCCGATTCCTTGCAGCGGCCGAATAGAATCTCTTCATCTTCTGCGAGCATTAGAAGAGTTTGCTGACGCAGCTTACCTGACTACCTGCCCAGAAGGGGAATGCCGATATTTTGAGGGCAATTTGAGGGCAAAAAAAAGGGTGCAAAGGGCACAAGAGATTATTAAATCTATCGGGCTCGAAGGTGAGCGCATAGGGATAGTGATGAACGAACATAAGAAATCACTTGCCAGACAGGCAGAAGAGATTATGAGGAGCATTTCCCACCTCTGCCCATCGCCGGTGCGAAGCCCACATCGATAATAACGGATAAAGGGAGAAACAAAAAATGATAACTGCTGAACAAAAACCTATTGATAAGATAAGGGAGATGATCGCGCCTTACAAGCGAATTTTGGCCCTTGGCTGTGGCTCCTGTGTTGCTGAATGTGCAGCAGGAGGTGAAAAAGAAACTGCCATGCTGGCATCCACACTGCGCATGGCAGCCAAGCTCGACGGAAGGGACATTCTCATTCATGAAAAGACAGTGGATCGCCAGTGCGTCAAGGATTTTATACTCCCCTTGGACGATATTATAGATCAATATGATGCAGTCCTTTCCCTGGGTTGCGGGGCTGGAGTCCAGGCAGTGGCCGAAATTTTTTCCGCCGTCCCGATCATACCCGCCCTTAACACAGAATTTATAGGTGAAACAAGGGATCAGGGATACTGGGTGGAGAACTGCGTTGGATGTGGAGATTGCGTGCTTTACGACTTCGGAGGCATATGCCCCCTGACGCGTTGCGCCAAGCACCTCCTGAATGGGCCCTGCGGGGGATCAAGGGATGGGAAATGTGAGGTCGATCCTGAAGTCCCATGCGCCTGGCAATTAATCATAGAAAGGTTGTCAAAATTTAATGCCTTAGATAGGCTTGAGAAAATTTATCAACCAAAGGATTGGTCAATGAAACAGGGATTGGGGCCAAGAAACATAATCAGGGAAGATCAGCAAAGATGAGAAAAATGAGCCAATTAAAGAAAATTTTTAATAAAGGCGATCTTGCGGTCACCGCTGAATGTGGCCCTCCTAAGGGGGCAGACCCTGAGGCCATCTTTAAAAAGGCGGAACTCTTGAGAGGCAAGGCTGACGCAATCAATGTAACCGACAACCAGACAGCGATCGTTCGCATGTCAAGCCTTGCTGCATGTGGCCTCTTGATATCAGCAGGGCTTGAGCCGGTTTTGCAGGTGGTGGTCAGGGACAGAAACCGGATAGCCCTCCAGTCTGATATATTAGGGGCATCGGCTATGGGTATTAAAAATGTCCTCTGTCTCTCAGGCGACCATCAAAGCTTTGGCAACCAGCCCCAGGCCATGGGCGTCTTTGATCTGGATTCCATCCAGCTCATCCAAGTGGTAAAAACTATGAGGGATGAGGGGACCATTTGGGGTGGTGGACCCTTGACCAAGTCCCCGGAACTCTTTATCGGGGCAGTGGCCAACCCCTTTGCAGACCCCTTAGAGTTCAGGCCGGTTAGGCTGGCTAAAAAAATCAGGGCTGGCGCTGACTTTATTCAGACCCAGTGTGTATATAACCTGGACAAATTTGAAGAATGGATGAACATGGCCAGAGAAAGGGGGTTAACCGAACAGGTTAATATTCTTGCAGGCGTTACGCCCTTAAAATCATCTAACATGGCAAAATATATGAAAAAAAGGGTCTCCGGGATAGATATTCCTGACGAGCTTATAAAAAGGATGGAAGAAACTCCTAAGAACAGGCAGAGGGACGAAGGCATCAACATCTGTCTAGAAACAATCCAAAGACTTAAGGAAATTCAGGGCATCAGAGGCTTTCATATCATGGCCATAGAGTGGGAAGAGGCAGTTGGAGAAATTGTGGAACGGGCTGGTCTCCTGCCCAGACCTTCCTTTGATCAAGATTAAGACAGGTTTTACATATGACTTCCAAGTACATGATCCATACACAGAGTGCACCAAACAGGTTAAAGACACTCACTACATCAGGTATCATCGCATGGGAGGAAGGTTGCCTGAATTGTCCTGTGTGCGTAAAGGATCAGTGTGTCTATGGAGTTTATGATAATCGATGCCTGGACGTCAGGCAGATGATCGACTCCATTGATAATCAGTGCATGAACTGCCTCAGATGCGTGCAGGGCTGCCCCAAGGAGCTGATCCATAAATCTATTAACCCCGAATACAAGGCTCTTGGGGATTCCTACTGGACTCCAGATATTATTGCCAGTTTATGGGATCAGGCAGAGACCGGAAAAATTCCTGTTTCCGGCGCAGGCTACCCCGGCCCTTTTAGCGGTCCTGGGTTTGACTCCATGTGGACCGACATGTCTGAGATTGTCAGACCTACCAGGGACGGCATACACGGCAGGGAATATATTAGTACGGATATCAACATCGGAGGTGCTCCGGACCACCTTAGCTTTACGGCCTCAGGGGAGCTGGAAGACAATTTTCCCTTTCCGGCAGAGATTCCCCTGCCGATTATACTGAGCCTCCCACCGATCGGTTCTTGGGGCGAGAGCACGGTAAAGGGATGGGCCATGGCAGCCAGGGAGCTAGGCACCTTCTTGTCCCTGCCCCATGACATGATAAAAGGGGATCTGGTTTCCCTTAAAGAGTCACTGATCCCTGTTGTCGACAACGGCGAGCCTGGCTCGCTCAAGGAGATGGAGGGGTTTGCCTTGCTGGAGGTTCCCTGGAGAGAAGACTGGAAGGAGATCCGCGAGCGAATAAAGGAGCGTAATCCCTCAACACTGATTTGCTGGAGAATTCCCCTGGTCAAAGAGGCGGCTGAGAAGGTGCTGTGCCTGGTGAATTCAGGTGCCTCGGCTTTCTACCTCAAGGGCACTGAAAACGGTCGCCACGTGGATGATGATACAGCCTTCATAAAAGAGGCTATCAGATCAATCCATGTAACACTGGTGGAGAAAGGCATAAGGGATAAGGTTACCCTTTTGGTAGGCGGTGGCCTTGCCATGGCAGAACATGTAGCAAAATCCATTATTTGCGGGGCAGATGGGGTAGTAATTGATCTCCCCATCCTGATTGCCCTTGAATGCCGCATGTGCAGACGGTGCACCAAAGAACTGCCCTGTCCTGTAGAAATAGGGCGGGCGGAGCCCTCATGGGTTGCCTCGCGGGTGACCAATCTTATTGGTGCATGGCACAACCAGCTTCTTGAGGTTATGGGTGCAATGGGAATAAGGGATGTCAGGCGTTTGCGCGGAGAAACAGGAAGGGCCATGTTTTACGAGGATCTTGACAGGAACACCTTCGGGTCCCTCGGTACGCTCAGGGAGGGCTATGAGCTTGAATAAACAATTACCAGAGGTGGTGATTACCCCCTCACGGTTCAGGAACCCCATAGGAAAATTCCGGCTCCACAGGTCCAATGAATGTATTGTGTGCGGAAAATGTGTGGATATGTGTCCCGTGGGTGTGCATGAGCTCAAGGCCGGACGGGTTATCACAAAAAATCATTACCGATGCACAGGACCTGACTGCGCCAATCCCTGCTATTTGGCTTGTCCAACTGGAGCACTTACCGTGAAAAAAAACCCCACCTTTGAGACCATGGGTGACCTTCGATGGCCACCGGACCTTATTGTCAGCACCTGGCACATGGCTGAAACAGGTGAGGCGCCGCTCAGGGGGCTTGAATACAGAACGGGTGACTCCGGTGGCGGCTTCGACAGGCTTCGTCTGCTGCTTCCCTCCCTCTCCTCGCATGAGATGGTACCTTTGGACGACGAGATAGATATAGGGCTTGAACTGAACAAGAGAGATAATTCCTCACATAAAATAAAAATAGATGTTCCCTTTTATGGTGGTGGCATGTCCTACGGTTCGGTAAGCATTGTCACCATGCTCAGCAGGGTCAGGGCAGCAGCAGCACTTGGAACCTTTTGCTCTACCGGTGAAGGGGGGTATCCCGATGAACTCATGCCCTATGACGATCATGTCATCACCCAGGTGGCCACCGGTCTTTTTGGTGTCCGGGAGGATACCATTCAACGGGTAAGAATCGTGGAATTCAAATATGCCCAGGGAGCAAAACCGGGCTTAGGGGGGCACCTGCTTGGAGACAAGGTAACGCCTGCCGTTGCCCGCATGAGAGAGGCGGTTGTCGGATATCCCCTCTTTTCACCCTTTCCCTTTCACAGCGTCTATTCCGTAGAGGACCACAAAAAACATGTGGACTGGATAAAGGCAACGAACCCACGGGCCCTGATATCGGTAAAGGTTTCCACGCCCACTGATGTTGATATGGTCGCCATCGGGAGCTACCATGCCGGTGCCCATATACTCCATCTGGACGGAAGCTACGGGGGGACTGGTGCTGCCCCGGATATCGCTAAAAAAAATATTGCTATGCCTATTGAATACGCCGTGCCCAAGGCCCATCGGTTCCTCAAAGAAGAGGGGGTGAGAGATAAAATCACCCTGATTGCCAGCGGGGGGATCAGGACTCCCCATGATGTGGCAAAGATCATAGCGCTTGGAGCTGATGGGGTGTGCACGGGTACAGCGGAACTCATAGCCCTTGAGTGCATTCGCTGTCACAACTGCGAGAGCGGAAGGGGCTGTGCTCGAGGCATTGCAACAACCGATTCAGAGCTGATGGACTTGATGCATATGGACTGGGGAACCCAGAGGATCATCAACCTCTTCATGGCCTGGAGAAAGGAGCTCATAAGAATTTTAACGCGATTGGGAATGAAGAGCATACAAGAACTCGTGGGACGAACAGATTGCCTCGTGCACCTGGATTACATGGAAAAGGCAACGGTAGAATCCTTAAGTGGCACGCGAACGTAATGGTTGTCTCGAGAATACAAAAACCACAGAGCGTAAAATATGATGAAAAAAGATCTGGCCATAAGAAACATAAAGGAATGCAGAAAGTTATTAAGTGAGGGTCTGCCAATACAGGATCATTACAAAAGAGAGGAAGAAGGTGGGTGTGGTGTTGCCGGGTTTGCCGCAAGCGTCCCTGTGCAAGGAAAACATATCTACGAGCCCTCCAAGCAAATGCACAACAGGGGTAATGGTCTTGGAGGGGGCATAGCAGCAATGGGGCTTGACCCTGAAATGCTCGGTGTCTCTCGAGAGGTTCTGGAAGAAAACTATATGCTCCAGATCGCAGTTCTCGAGCCAGGAGCCATGGAAGACCTCGAAAAACGCTTTATCAAGCCCTGGTTCAGGATAGATTTCTCTGAGGTAATCCCCCACCTTGCAGACTTTAGAGACGTGGAGGGTCTCACCGTCAAGCCGCCCGAGATCTGGCGCTATTTTGTGAGGGTAGAGCCCCAGGTGCTCAGGGAGTTCATAAAAAGAAACAACCTGCATCAATTAACCCAAAGGCAGGCCGAAGATGAATTTGTCTTTCAGAACAGCTATACGATCAACAAGGCCTATTATGATGTCTACAACAAGCAATCAGCATTTGTTGTCTCCCATGGCCGGAACCTTCTTGTCTTAAAAATCGTAGGATATGCGGAGCAGGTAGTCGATTATTACCAGCTTGAGGACCTTAAGGCCCATATCTGGATCGCCCATCAACGCTACCCTACCAAGGGAAATGTCTGGCATCCGGCAGGGGCACATCCCTTTGTTGGCCTGAACGAGGCATTGGTGCACAATGGCGATTTTGCAAACTACCACTCAGTAGCGGAATATCTAAGACAGAAAAGCATCCAGCCCCTCTTTCTGACTGATACCGAGGTCTCTGTACTCCTGTTTGATCTCTATAGCAGGGTCTATGGCTATCCCCTGGAATATGTCATCGAGGCCCTTGCGCCAACCATGGAACGGGATTTTCAACAGCTATCACCCGAGAAACAGAAGGCATACCGAGCCATCCAGGCAACACACATTCATGGCTCCCCTGACGGACCTTGGTTCTTTATCATTGCAAGAAACGATACCGAGAACCGCCGTCTCCAGCTTGTCGGCATAACCGATACTGCCATGTTGCGCCCCCAGGTGTTTGCCTTGCATGATGGAAGCGTACAGATAGGGCTTATATGTTCGGAAAAACAGGCTATTGATGCAACCCTGAAGAGCATTGCATGTGACGATCCCGGGGTTGAATCCGTGGCTGACAGATACTGGAACGCCAGAGGGGGCAGCTATACAGACGGAGGGGCATTTATTTTCTCTCTGGATGAGGCCCCTTCCGCTTCTTGTGAAAGGCGATTGACATGCACGGATAAATTCGGCAACCCTATCAACGCCACTCTGGGTCCTGTTTCGGCCGCACCTGACCGTTTCTCCCACATGAGAGGCGTTGAGATGGAAAGCCCGCTTCTTTCAGGTGGCACCGTTAGCCATCAGCCTCTTGATTTTCTTTACGAATACACAAAAAGAGGGGGCGGACACCACAATAACAGCGCCCCTCTGAGCGAAGATTTCTTTGAGGATATTAAACGATGGGGCCTGAAAAATGATGCCCAGCTCGAAGCGGCCCTCAACATTTTAACCAAACTGCTGGATCTCCGCTATCCTACCAATGGCATGAGACGCCGGTCCGTCCTTCGAATGACCAACGAAACCCTGGAGAGCATGTTCCGACACCTGCCGGGCCTCTCATCAACAAAAAAGGGCACATATCGTTTAATCGACTGGGAAACAAGGCAATCGCTGAGAGGACCTATACATAACGAGATGGCCTTGGCTATTGATGCATCCCTGTTTCCCCCTGAAGGGGAACAGAGCGACAGCCGATTGATGGCAGAGGCCTTTCACAGGGGGTGGAAGCGCTTTATTGTCTTTGGCCTCAAGGGGCAGCGGTTCCACGGCTGCGGGCTAGGCCCAGGCACGAATGATATCAGGATCGATATCTATGGCAGTTCCGGTGATTATCTTGGGTCCGGCATCGATGGTCTTTCCATGTATGTGCACGGTAATGCACAGGACCAGATAGGACAGATCATGAAATCCGGAACGATGGTCATCTATGGAGACACCGGTCAAACCTTTATGTACGGGGCAAAGGGCGGTGAGGTCTATGTTATGGGCAATGCTGCGGGAAGGCCCCTTATCAATGCCGTGGGCAGGCCTCGAGTAGTCATAAATGGGACCTGCCTGGATTATCTCGCCGAGTCCTTTATGGCAGGGGATCCACTGAATGGAGGTGGGTTTGTGGTCTTAAATGGTATTGAATTCGATGAGTATGGACAGGTCAGGTCCCAGCCTTCTGCCTATCCAGGCTCCAACCTCTTTTCCCTCGCCTCAGGAGGCGCCATCTACATCCGGGATCCCTTACGCCAGGTAGGCGGCGAGCAGTTGAACGGCGGGGAGATCGTCTCGCTCGATGAGGCCGATTGGGGACTGATTCTGCCTTACCTCACGGAGAATGAGAAGCTCTTCGGAATCTCCGTTAAAGACGACCTCCTCTCTATGAACGGAAGGCCTATGAGCCCTTTTAAAGCATACAGAAAGGTGAGGCCGGAAAAAGCCTGAGGGAATAATACAAAAAGGGTGCATAGGGCCTGCGGGATTGTTATAATAGCAGGCGCACTCTTCATATATGGAACAACAAGAATGCTGAGCAAAAGAATTATACCGTGTCTTGATGTGAGAGACGGGAAAACAACGAAGGGCATCAGGTTTAAGGACAACATCGATGTCGGCGATCCCGTATCCATGGCCCGCTATTACTATGAGCAGGGCGCCGATGAGATCGTGTTCTATGATATCACTGCATCGAGCGACATGCGGCGTATCATGATTGATGTGGTGCGCAGGGTGGCGGAGGAGATCTTTATCCCCTTTTGCGTTGGCGGGGGAATCAGAACAATCGATGACATGCGCGAAATACTTCTGGCCGGGGCGGAAAAGGTGAGCGTTAATACCGCTGCCGTTCTTAATCCCGCGATACTCTCTGACGGCGCACAGGCCTTTGGAAGCCAGTGCATGGTCCTTGGAATGGATGCGAGAAAGGTGGAGGCAACCAGGGAAATGCCATCAGGCTATGAGGTCGTGATCAACGGAGGCAGAACCCCCACGGGGATTGATGCCCTATGGTGGGCTCAACGGGCAGTGGCATTGGGCGCAGGCGAGATCACCCTCAACTCCATTGATGCCGACGGTGTACAACTGGGCTACGAGATGGAGTTGACTCGCCTCATATCCTCTCACGTTCCGATTCCAGTGATCGCATCTGGCGGTGCCGGCACCATCGATCATATCTTTGAGGTGCTCACAGAGGGCAGGGCGGATGCAGCCCTTGTCGCCTCTGTGGTCCATTACGGGACCTATACCATCAAACAAATCAAGGAGGAGTTGCACGCACGAGGCGTCAAGGTGCGAATGACCTGGTAAGAACGATGAAGGCCTTATTAACCCTGGAAGACGGAAAAGTGTTTCACGGTACTACCTTTGCGGGTGAGGGAGAGGTGTCGGGTGAGGTTGTCTTCAACACCAGCATGACCGGGTACCAGGAGATCCTCACGGATCCGTCCTACAAGGGCCAGATCGTGACCATGACCTACCCCCTGATCGGTAACTACGGCATACATTCCGAAGACATCGAATCAGGCAGGATTCAGGTTGAGGCATTGGTGGTAAAGGAGTATGAGCCCACCCCGAGTAACTGGCGATCCCAAAAGCCCCTGGCCGAGTATCTCGCTCAAGAGGGAAAAATCGGGATTGAAGCCATAGACACCAGGGCCTTAACAAGACACATCAGGCTTGCAGGGGCTATGAAGGGGGTTGTCTCGACCAAAGACCTTGATCCCCGGTCCTTGGCGGAAAAGGCACGGGCATCTCAGAGCCTCGTCGGCCGGGATCTCGTCAAGGAGGTTACCTGTGAGGCGCCCTATCAGTGGCCGCAAGTGAAACAGGCTCGCTTCAAGGTCGTTGCCCTCGATTGCGGCATGAAATTCCACATAGCGCGAAGTCTGGCCCGAAGAGGGTGCGAGGTGACGGTTGTGCCGGCCCGTTCAAGTCCTGAAGAGATCAGGTCCATGAACCCGGACGGAATCCTTCTCTCCAATGGCCCTGGAGACCCTGAACCGGTCACCCATGCCGTTCATACCGTCCGAAACCTGCTCAAAGACTTTCCCATATTCGGCATCTGTTTGGGCCATCAGATCCTGGGCCTCGCCTTCGGCGCAAAGACCTTTAAGCTGAAGTTCGGCCACAGGGGCGCAAACCATCCGGTCAAGAACCTCCTGACAGGCAGGGTAGAGATTACCACGCAAAACCACGGTTTCTGTGTGGATAGAGACTCGATCAAAGATCCGGAGATCGAGATCACCCATATCAACCTGAATGACCAGACCCTTGAGGGCATGAGGCACCGGTCCTTGCCCGTTTTTTCGGTCCAGTACCATCCCGAGGCCTCACCCGGGCCCCACGATTCAGATTATCTATTTGATGAGTTTATAAAGTTGATGAAATCATAATTGATCAATATTCAGGCGATTACGTGCTTTATAACGCAAGGAGAGTGTGCATATTGTCTGATACTGCAAGGTTCTGTTACGATGCAGGGTTCTGTTTTTGCTTTCCGCCCTCTCAGAGGAAAGCAAACATATCTTCACCTCAGCGATCTCGGCGACTTTGCGGTGAATAACTATCATGCCCAAAAGGACTGACATAACAAAGATCATGATCATCGGGTCTGGGCCTATCATCATCGGCCAGGCCTGCGAGTTCGACTACTCGGGCACGCAAGCGTGCAAGGCCCTCAAAGAGGAAGGCTTTGAGGTTGTTTTGGTGAACAGCAACCCCGCCACCATCATGACCGATCCCGAGATGGCGGATCATACCTACATCGAACCGATTACACCTGAGATAGTTGCTGCCGTTATCGATAGGGAAAGGCCCCAAGCCCTTCTCCCCACCCTCGGGGGGCAGACGGGATTGAATACCGCCTTCCAGGCAGCCGAGATGGGTATCCTCGAGAAGTACCACGTGGAGATGATCGGGGCTTCAAAGGAGGCGATACAAAAGGCCGAGGATCGAGATCTGTTTCGGGAGGCCATGAAAAAGATCGGGCTGAGGGTTCCGAGAAGCGGCATCGCCCATGATATGGCCGGAGCTATGGCAATCGCCGATCGGATCGGCTACCCGGTCATCGTGAGGCCGAGTTTTACCCTTGGCGGAACGGGCGGCGGAATAGCCTTCAACCGAGAGTGCCTGGAGGAATTAGCCGCGCGGGGACTGGATGCCAGCTTGATCAACGAGATCATGCTGGAGGAATCGGTCATCGGGTGGAAGGAGTTTGAGCTTGAGGTGATGCGGGATAGAAACGACAACGTGGTGATCATCTGCTCCATAGAAAACCTCGACCCCATGGGCGTCCATACCGGCGACAGCATCACCGTAGCCCCTGCTCAGACCCTGAGCGACAAGGAATACCAGCGAATGCGGGATGCCTCGATAGAGGTGATACGGGAAATAGGAGTTGAGACGGGCGGCTCCAACATCCAGTTTGCCATAAACCCGGCCAACGGTGATATGGTCGTCATCGAGATGAATCCCAGGGTCTCACGAAGCTCTGCGCTTGCCTCAAAGGCAACCGGGTTTCCCATTGCCAAGATCGCAGCAAAATTGGCCGTAGGCTACACCCTGGACGAGCTCCCAAACGACATCACCAAGGAAACCTTAGCCTCCTTTGAGCCCACAATCGACTACTGCGTGGTCAAGATACCGCGGTGGACATTTGAGAAATTCCCCGATACCGAGGACTACCTCACCACGAGCATGAAATCCGTGGGAGAGGTCATGGCCATAGGAAGGACCTTCAAGGAAGCGCTCCAGAAGGGACTGCGCTCCCTTGAAATAGGATGTTTTGGGCTTGGAGGCGATGGCAATCAGATATCGAAAGGGGATAGAAGCCCCCTTCCTCTCGATGAGCTCAAGGGCAAGCTCGCCAATCCAAACTCGGAGCGTCTTTTCTTTATCAGACACGCTCTCAATGCCGGCATGGATATCGAAACCATTCACGGGCTTACCGGGATCGACCCTTGGTTTCTCCGCCAGACAGAGCAGATCACGCGCCTTGAGGAGGAAATTAAAATTGCCGGGCACCCCCTGGCCCCCGAGCTTATCAAAAAGGGCAAGGCCTTTGGGTTCTCGGACCTTCATCTGGCGCACCTCCTCGAGAGGAATGAGGATGAAATCCGCGCCTTACGCAAGGGCCTCGGGATCGTTCCCGTGTATAAGCTGGTTGACACCTGTGCAGGCGAGTTTGAGGCCCGGACCCCCTACTATTACTCCACCTACGAACAGGAGAGCGAGGCGCGGGTCTCTCAAAGAAAAAAGGTCATGATCCTCGGAGGAGGGCCCAACCGGATCGGCCAGGGGATCGAGTTCGACTACTGCTGCGTCCAGGCGTCATTCGCGCTCAAGGAAGAAGGCATTGAGAGCATCATGGTGAACAGCAACCCGGAAACCGTGTCAACCGATTACGATACCTCCGATACCCTCTACTTCGAACCCCTCACCAAAGAGGATCTTCTCAATATCATAGAGGTGGAACGGCCTATGGGGATCATCGTGCAATTCGGAGGACAAACCCCGCTCAATCTTTCATCCTCCCTTGCCCAAGCCGGGGTGCCGATCCTGGGAACATCTCCTGAGAGCATAGCCCTGGCAGAAAACCGCGAGTTCTTCACAAGGTTTTGCAAGAAACTGCGCCTGCGTCAACCGGACAATGGCATAGCAATGGGCAAGGATGAAGCGCTCAACATAGCTGAGCGCATCGGTTACCCAGTGATCGTGAGGCCTTCCTATGTGCTTGGGGGAAGGGCCATGAAGATCGTCTATGACGGGCGGTCCCTTGAGGAATTTATGGCCAAGGCCCTGCTTGTCTCTCCTGAGCAGCCGATCCTCATCGACAAATTCCTCGAGGACGCCGTTGAGATCGACGTGGATGCAATCTCCGATGGTAGCACCACCATTATCGGCGGGATCATGGAGCATATCGAGGAGGCCGGTATCCATTCAGGTGACAGCGCCTGCGTTCTCCCGCCCCAGAGCTTGTCGCCTGATGCTCTCCAGCAGATCAAGCGTAGCGCTCAACGAATTGCCGGGGAACTCAAGGTGGTGGGCCTGCTCAACATCCAGTTTGCCATTAAGGATTCTGTCCTCTATGTGCTCGAGGTGAATCCGAGGGCCTCACGAACCGTTCCCTTTGTGAGCAAGGCAACGGGAGTGCCGCTCGCAAAGCTCGCCGCCAAGGTCATGCTCGGAAGAAGCCTGAAGGAACTGGGATTGACCCATGAGCCGGAGCCCGGCCACGTTTCGGTTAAGGAGTCGGCGTTCCCCTTTGACCGGTTCCCAGGGACAGACATTATCCTAGGGCCTGAGATGAGGTCCACCGGTGAGGTGATGGGGATCGATAAGGACTTCGGCAGGGCATTCGCGAAGTCGCAGCTCGCTGCCGGGCAATTGCTGCCAACCAAAGGAACAGTCTTTGTCAGCGTAAAGGATGCGGACAAGCCCAAGGTCTATCCCTCGGTACGGAGGCTCTATGGGATGGGTTTCAGCATCATGGCCACCCACGGTACCTCACAGTACCTCAATGGCCTCGGCATCCCAAATCGGCCTGCAAAGAAGATTGCCCACGGACGGCCCCATGTCATCGACCATATCAAAAACGGCGATATCCAGCTGGTGATTAACACGCCCTCCGGCGTGGAGAGCGCGGGCGGTTCCCACCACATCAGGCGTGCTGTAATCCAGCACGGGATCCCCTATGCAACAACCGTATCGGGCGCGGCAGCCATGACATCGGGCATTGAAGCCCTGATAAAAGGAGACCTGACTGTCAGACCCCTCCAGGGCTACCACAGGCAACTGAGCCGGTCTCCCTCCCCGGCTCCACTGGCTCATGAACTGAGCGCCATGGGGTGTGCGCCATGAGATGGCATCCCGGACCAAGGGAATCATGCGGGGTGTTTGGGGTATTCGGCCACGAGGACGCCGCCAAGCTGACCTACTTCGGGCTCTACGCCTTACAGCACAGGGGCCAGGAGAGCGCGGGCATCGTGAGCTCAACCGGGAAATCGATCTTCGAGCACAAGGGCATGGGGCTTGTATCCGATGTATTCAATGAGCGTGCCTTAACCGGGCTTGAGGGTCACATAGCCATTGGGCATGTGCGATACTCCACAACGGGAACCTCCAGTGCAGAGAACGCACAGCCCTTTGTCGCATCCCATGGGGGCACAACCATGGCGATCGCCCACAACGGGAACCTCACCAACGCAAAGACACTCAGGGTTGCGCTTGAAAAAAGGGGTTCCATCTTTCAGACTACCACGGATAGCGAGATTATCGTTCACCTGCTGGCCCGGAATATCCTCCTGGGAATCGAGGAAGCGCTGGTAAAGACGCTTTTCACCATACAAGGGGCCTATTCCTGTGTGCTGATGACCAAAGACAGGCTCATCGCCTTCCGGGATCCCCATGGGTTCAGGCCTCTCTGCCTGGGGCTGCTCGATGAAGGATATATCCTGGCCTCGGAGACCTGCGCCTTTGACCTGATAGGAGCGCGCCCTATCAGGGATATTGACCCAGGGGAGATACTGATTATCTCAGAAGACGGCCTGAAATCGATACGGCCTTTTCCGGAGCAGCGGAGAAGCTTTTGCATCTTTGAGTACATCTACTTCGCGAGGCCGGACAGCACCATCTTCGGGCAGAACGTGTATGCGGTGCGAAAGCGGCTCGGAAAGAAACTGGCCCAGGAATACCCGATCGAGGCCGATTTTGCCATGCCCTTCCCCGATTCCGGAACCTACGCAGCCATCGGCTTCTGTCAGGAATCCGGCATACCCCTTGAGATGGGTGTTATCAGGAACCACTATATCGGCAGGACCTTCATTGAGCCTACCCAGTCCATGCGGGATTTCGGGGTGAAGGTAAAGCTCAATCCCGTGAAGGAGATCCTGAACCAGAAGAGGGTGGTGATTGTTGAGGACTCGATCATACGGGGCACCACAAGCAGGTTGAGGATCAAGGCCCTGCGGGAAGCGGGGGCCTGGGAGATCCATATGCTGGTAAGCTGCCCCCCTCACCGGTATCCCTGCTACTATGGCATCGATTTTCCAACCCAGGGAGAGCTCATTGCCTCGGAGCATTCCATCGATGAGATCAAGAACTTTCTCGGCCTGGACAGCCTCTGCTACCTGAGCCTCCCCGGGATGATTGACGCCGCAGGCCTCGAAGGAGAAAGGAGTTTTTGCCTTGCCTGTTTCAACGGCGAGTATCCCGTTCAGCCCGAGCAAGGCTTCTCAAAGCTATGCCTGGAGCCCTGAGATCAGAAGGTATATGGAATTACAAATAGTGGCAAGCTGTATGCAGATGCGTCGGAAATATTACTTTTTTAAAAGCTGATAACCCAAGCCCTCAACGCTTCCTTAAGAGGGTGACAGTTACAGATCTATAAAAATCAAGTCCTATCATCCCAAGGGAGAGCTATACCTAAATTTCCTCGCTTTTCCGCCCTTCCGGCAAGATCAAGCCTTTGCGTCATCGTCCCGGAAGTCCCGCCCCTGCCGGCCGCAGCCATCAATTCCAGGCAGCGAGTCGCCCCCACAACATAATGGGCCTCCTTCTCCATTGACACACAAAGCAAAACCACCTATACTTCGACCTACAAAAAGGGAGTTCTATCAACTAGGGAATATGCGGTTGACTGTCAAGCACCGCCCAAGTTTCCCAAGATTTTGTGATCGCCCATTTCCTCTCTCCTGCCTCAGAATCGCAGGCCCATTTCCAAGTATCGTTGCCCTATCGAGCTTTCCGTCGGACCTGGATGATATAGCTATATGCATTTTGTCGTATTGAACAGAGTTGAAATAATATCGGCAATCTTATATGATTTGTGACATCTGGCAAGATAAGCTTGAAATGGGCTCCTTGACCACATAAGCGCCTGTTTCCGCCCAACGCGTAAATTTGTCGGCAATCGAGGTTTGTTTTTTCCCATCGCCCCAGCAGGGCTGTGGGCTTGTGAGGAGGAAAAGATGATTACGTTGATCGTCATAGCCGGGCTAGTCGTTCTTCTGCTTGTGTGGTTCGTGACCATCTACAACAGATTTGTTCGCCTTAGAAACTTGGTTAGGGAGGGGTGGAGCGGTATAGAGGTCCAACTTAAGAGGAGAGCAAATCTTATTCCCAATCTGATTGAAACCGTCAAGGGGTACATGGGTCATGAACGAGGTCTACTGGAAAGGGTCACGGAACTGCGCACCCAAAGCATGAGCTCCAAGGAGCCGGGCGAAAAAGGCAAGGTGGAAGGCGCGCTCTCTCGGTCCTTGGCCAACCTGTTCGCTGTGGCGGAGGGATATCCCGATTTGAAGGCAAACCAGAACTTTTTGGATCTTCAGAACCAACTTTCCAGGATTGAAGAAGAGATCCAAATGGCGCGACGGTATTACAACGGTACGGTCCGGAATCTGAACATCGCAGCGGAATCCTTCCCGAGCAATATTGTGGCGGGAATATTCAATATCAAGCAGGCCGAATTTTTCGAGATCGAAGACGAAGTGGACCGAGCAGTGCCAAAAGTAAGTTTTTGAGAGACCCTCCGCAATCGCAGAGGGATAAGGGCCTTTCATAGAGGCAAAGGGGCCGTCATGAGAATGAGAAAAAGCAACATCTTTACGCTTCTCGAACTTATTCTACTTTTACTGGTCCTCGGCCCACCAAGCCATGCCATCTTCCCCCCAAAGGAGAGGATTACCGGGTTTTCGAGTTACATTCGGGTTCACACCGACGGGAGCCTGACCGTCACCGAAGAAATCAAGGTCATCAGCGCCCACATCAGCATCAAACGGGCCATCGTTCGAGATTTTCCAACCATATACAAGGAACGCTTCGGCGCCAGGGTCACAGTAGGCTTCAAGGTTTTGGAGGTCCTGAGGGAGGGGCATCCAGAGCCTTACCACATCAGGACCGCCAAGAACGGCAAGAGGGTATTTATCGGGCGCAATGATGTGTTCCTCAAGCCCGGCGCATATACTTACACCATCACCTATAAAACAGACAGGCAACTGGGGTTTTTCAAAAATTTTGACGAACTTTACTGGAATGTTACCGGCAATGGCTGGCCTTTTCTTATTGAGCAGGCCGAAGCAATCGTGGAACTCCCGCCCGGCGCCGCGATTCTACGCCACACCGCCTATACGGGGCGATACGGTTCAAGGGGCCAGGACTTCACCGCGGCTTCCGATAGGGAAGGCCTTATGACCTTTGCTGCCACGCGACCGCTTAAACCCGGGGAGGGCTTGACCATTGTCGTGGCTTGGCCCAAGGGTATCGTGGCCGAGCCCACTTCCCTGGACAGGTTCGGCTATTTCGTCAAAGACAACCCGGGTTTGGCCGCCTCCATTGGTGGTTTCCTCCTTCTCCTCTTCTATTACCTCTTTTTTTGGTACACGGTGGGCAGAGATCCGACCAAAGGGACGGTTATTCCGCTTTTTTTTCCGCCCCGGGGACTCTCTCCTGCTTCAATCCGAATCATCAAGCACATGGGCTATAAGGGGCAAGGCAATAAGACCTTTGCTGTTGCACTGGTCGATATGGCCGTTAAAGGCTTCCTGAAAATCGAGGAAGAAAGCAGTGATGTCTACAAGCTCAGAAAAACAGGGGCCGATGATTCGATTTTGTCGAAGTGGGAACGTAAGGTGGCTCTAAAGCTCTTTGGAGGGGACTCATCGATCGAGTTCAAAAACGATAACCATGAGAAGATCAGCAAGGCCAGGCAGGTCCTCTCGGATGGCCTGATGAAGGACCTGGAGTATAAATATTTCATTCGCAACAAGGGTTATTTTGGTCTGGGGTTCCTCCTGACTCTCTTTGTGGCAGCAAGTATTTTCCTCTTCGGGATTAGCATACCGTCCGTGGTTGTTTTCGGCCTCATCATTGGCATCAACATCCTGTTCTACCATCTGCTCAAATCACCTACCTTTGTGGGCCGCAAGATCATGGACGAAATCGAAGGGTTCAAACTCTATCTAAGCGTGGCTGAAGAGGAGCGTCTCAACATCCTGCACCCTCCCGAAAAAACCCCGGAGCTTTTTGAAAAATATCTTCCTTATGCCATGGCCCTTGATGTGGAAAATGAATGGAGCGAGAAGTTTACGGATGTGCTTTCCGAAGCAGACTTACAAAAGACATACCGGCCTGACTGGTACACGGGGGATCGGCCTTTCCACGACCTCGCCCCTGCCCTTGCCCATTCATTCTCCCATGCCATCAGCTCTTCCTCCGCGGCCCCTGGGTCTTCCTCCGGTTTCTCCAGCTCCTCCTCCGGCGGCGGCGGTGCTGGATCCTCGGGCGGTGGAGGGGGTGGAGGGGGTGGCGGCGGCTGGTAGACAGGAGGCGGGAAGCCTCCCAACACCGACCTTTTTTCTTTCCGCCATATCCTTTTCAGCCCGTTCCTCAAATGTGATACTCGCCAGAGACCACCCCCTCGGGTCGGCCGGGGCAGACCTTTGCTTGAGGCCAAAGGCCTGCATTGGGTATCTCTGCAAACAATGGAGCCATGTCAGCGGAAGATAAAGACCCACAACATCATGCAGTGTCCAAATCCACCGTCTAATTCTTAGATCACGGAAGACCTCGTGAACATGATGATGTCGTGGCGGCGCATTCTGGGTTTAACGTGTATTGCGGCCCAAGAATTCAATACGGTGAGGAGGGGGCCATTGAGAACCTGGCCCAGTACATTATCCGTGCCTCCTTTTCCCAGGAGAGGATATCCTATATACCAGAGGAGTCAAAGGTCGTATACAAGTCCAAGGCATGTCCTCGACCTAGATCGGGGAACGGGAACGAGGAGAAAGTCTTCCACGCCCTCGAATGGCTCGCTGCCATGCCTGCCTGTGCGTGCCGCACGCAGACAGGTGCTCCCACCAGCCTGCCTTGCCTGAAATTACCTCATATTGGACTTCTATCTGATCCAGAGAGATAAAACAGGCCTCTGCAAAACATCGGGGACGGCGATGGCGGGCAGGTGTGCCTGACAAGGGTGAACTGACCCGCCTGCCATGGCCAATTGAACCTTTTTTTCATGATCTTAGATAAACGGATC
>Ga0307422_1000561_pt1 | contig 20772 bp, 20 predicted proteins | sample SalMarWE160290MG_FD_202153 | JGI IMG/M metagenome (GOLD analysis project Ga0307422, IMG submission 202153) | Salt marsh sediment microbial communities from the Plum Island Ecosystem LTER, Massachusetts, United States - WE1602-90 | ecosystem: Environmental > Aquatic > Marine > Intertidal zone >...
GCGGCCCGATGGACGCGCTTCCTGGTGACGATAGCCGACCGATCGGCGGGCGAACAGCCTCAGCTCGCCGAGCCCACGCGTGGCAGCCCGCCGGCCTCGGGGTCAGCCCCCCGGGGGAGCCTCCGTCCCGGGTCCCAGCAGGGCCCCCAGCTGGCCGAGCATTCGGGCGGTGGCGCCCCAGATCCGCTCGCCTTCCACCGCGTAGACGCCGTAGCGGATGACCCGGCCGCTCGTCACTCGCTCCTCGATCTCGATCGGCACCCCCGGCAGGAAGGCCTCGACGGGGGCGTCCAGGACGTGGGCGACCTCGGACGGGTCAGGGTGGGTGGCGGGGCGGCGCCTGGCGGTCGCGACCACAGGCGTGATGCGGAAGCCCGAGACGAAGACGGCTACCGTGTCCAGCGTGCCGACGACGCGCAGCCCGCAGGCCTTCGCGCTCAGGCCCACTTCCTCGCACGCCTCGCGCAGGGCGGTGGCAGCCGCGTCCAGGTCGCCGTCCTCGACCGCGCCGCCGGGGAGGCTGATCTCGCCAGCGTGGTCGGGCAGGCCCGCCGCTCGGGCGGTCAGCAGGACGCGGGCTTCGCCCTGCTCGTCGGGGAAGAGCAGCACCAGGACCGCGGCGTGGCGGGCGGGCCCCCCGGGGTCGCTGGGGAACAGCTCCTCCGGTTCGTCGACCCGGATCGGCGTCAGCGCCGCCGGCGCCGCAGGCAGCTCGTGCCGCAGAGCCTTCAGCTGGCGTCGTGCCGAATCGAATCGCATGGCCGCAGCATAGCCCCCATGCGGCCAGCGCCGGGCGGCGCCGTACCGACCCTAGTTCACCCGCTCGGGGCCCTTATGCTTGTCCTTCTCCTTGTCGGGCGTCCAGATGCGCTCCGCCGCGGAGCCCGCGGCGGCGGGTTGCCGGGCCGCTCTCTTGCGGGCGTCGCGGCGGGCCCCGGCGTCGGCGACGACCGTGGCCTCGCCCTGGCTGAAGACCAGGACCCCGCCGATGGCGTCGGCGTCGGCAACGATGCTCGAGCCGGGCTTGAACTCGCCGTGCAGCAGGGCCCGCGCCAGGGGGTTCTCCACCAGGCGCTGGATCGTCCTCTTGAGCGGCCGCGCCCCGTAGGCCGGATCGGTTCCTTCCCGGACGATCAGGGAGCGGGCCGCGGTGGTCAGCTCCAGGGCTAGCTCCTGGCCTGCCAGGCGGCGCTGCAGGTCGGCCACCAGCAGATCCACGATCGCGGTCAGGTCCGCCTCGGCCAGGGCGTGGAAGACGATGACCTCGTCCACGCGGTTGAGGAACTCCGGCCGGAACTGGACGTGCAGGGCCTCCGTGATCTGGTGCTTCATCTCCTCGTAGGCCTTCGCGTCGCCAGCGTCACCGCGCCCGGTGAAGGCCGAGATGAACTGGCTGCCGACGTTGCTGGTCATGATCAGGACGGTGTTGCGGAAGTCGACGGTACGCCCCTGGCCGTCGGTCAGCCGTCCGTCGTCCAGGACCTGCAGCAGGACGTTGAAGACGTCCGGGTGGGCCTTCTCGATCTCGTCGAGCAGGACGACCTGGTAGGGCCGCCGCCGGACGGCCTCGGTCAGCTGGCCGCCCTCCTCGTAGCCGACGTAGCCGGGGGGCGCGCCGACGAGGCGCGAAACGGAGAACTTCTCCATGTACTCGCTCATGTCGATGCGGACCATGGCCGCTTCGTCGTCGAAGAGGAACTCGGCCAGGGCGCGCGCCAGCTCCGTCTTGCCCACGCCGGTCGGCCCCAGGAACATGAACGAGCCGATGGGCCGGCGCGGGTCCTTGAGCCCGGCTCGGGCGCGCCGGACGGCGTCCGACACGGCGGCGATGGCCTCGTCCTGGCCCACCACCCGCTGATGCAGCCGCTCTTCCATGTGCACGAGCTTGGCCGTCTCGCCCTCGAGCAGCTTGGTCACGGGCACCCCCGTCCAGGAGGCCACGATGGCCGCGATATCGTCCGCGGTCACTTCCTCCTTGAGCAGCCGGTTGGGGCCCGACAGGGCGGCCATGGCCGCCTCCTGCTCCTTCATCCGCGTCTGCAGCTCGGGCAGCTTGCCGTACTTGAGCTGGGCGGCCGTGCCGTAGTCGGTCTCGCGTTCGGCCTGCTCGATTCGAACCTGCAGGTCCTCGATCTCCGACTTCGTCGCCCGGATGCCGCCGATGGCCTCCTTCTCGGCCTGCCAGCGCTGCTTCATCGCGCCGGCCTCCTCGCCGATCTCGGCCAGCTCCTTCTCGAGGGCCGCCAGGCGGGCCTTCGAGGCATCGTCCTTCTCCTTGCGCAGGGCCTCGCGCTCGATCTCCAGCTGGACGCGCCGGCGCTCGAGCTCGTCCAGCTCGACCGGCATGGAATCGATCTCCATGCGCATCCGGCTGGCCGCCTCGTCCACCAGGTCGATCGCCTTGTCGGGCAGGAAGCGCTCGGTGATGTAGCGGTTGGACAGCGTGGCCGCCGCCACCAGCGCCGAGTCGGTGATGCGGACGCCGTGGTGGACCTCGTAGCGCTCACGCAGGCCGCGCAGGATGGAGATCGTCTCCTCGACGCTCGGCTGGTCGACGACCACCGGCTGGAAGCGCCGCTCCAGGGCGGCGTCCTTCTCCACGTGCTTGCGGTACTCGTCCAGGGTGGTGGCGCCGATGGTGTGCAGCTCGCCGCGGGCCAGCATCGGCTTGAGCAGGTTGGAGGCGTCCATCGCGCCCTCGGCCGCGCCCGCCCCCACCACGGTGTGCAGCTCGTCGATGAACAGGATGATCCGGCCCTCGGACTCCTTGATCTCCTTCAGCACCGCCTTGAGGCGCTCCTCGAACTCGCCGCGGAACTTGGCCCCGGCGATCAGCGCGCCCAGGTCCAGGGCCACGACTTTCTTGTCCTTGAGGGTCTCCGGCACGTCACCGCGGACGATGCGCTGGGCCAGGCCCTCGACGATTGCGGTCTTGCCCACGCCCGGCTCGCCGATCAGGACGGGGTTGTTCTTGGTCCGGCGGCTCAGGACCTGGATGACGCGGCGGATCTCGTCATCCCGGCCGATGACCGGGTCCAGCTTCCCGGCCCGGGCCTCGGCCGTGAGATCGCGGCCGTACTTCTCCAGGGCCTGGTAGGTCGATTCGGGGTTGGGGCTCGTGACCCGCTGGTTGCCGCGCACCCCGGCCAGGGCCCGCAGGACGGCCTCCTTGTTGGCCCCGCCGCGGTCCAGCAGCTGCTGCGCCTCGCCGCCCCCCTCGGCCACGGCGATCAGCAGATGCTCCGTCGAGACGTAGTCGTCATGGAGGCGGCGCGCCTCGTCGGCAGCGCGCTCGAGGACGCGCCGCAGGCGCGGGTCGGCCGACAGCTGGCCACCCTGGACCTTCGCCCGACGGCTCAGGATGCCGGCCAGCTCCTCGCGGAGGGCGGGCACGTCCACGCCGACGCGGCGCAGCGTCTCCGCCGGGACGCCGTCGTCGGGCTCGATCAGCGCCGCCAGCAGATGCTCTGAGTCGAGCACGGGGCTCTGCAGCTCCTCGGCGAGCCGTTGAGCCGAGACGATGGATTCCTGGGCCTTCTGCGTGAAGTGATCAAGATTCATGCTGCGTCCCCGGGGTCAGTGCTGTCGTGGATTGGGCTGGGCGATCACTCGGACGAACTCCTCGGCCGCCTTCTGCTGGCGGCCTTCGAGCTTGCCCGGCAGGACGACTTTGACCCTGGCCAGCAGGTCGCCGAAGCCGTCGCCCTTCAAGCGGGGCATGCCCTTGCCGGCCAGGCGGAAGGTCCGGCCGGACTGAGTGCCGGCGGGGACCCTCAGCAGGACGCGCCCGCTCAGAGTGGGCACGTCCACCTCGGCCCCCAGAAGCGCCTCGCCGAGGGCGATCGGCACCTCGCGCGTCAGATCGGCGCCGCTGCGGGTGAAGACGGGGTGAGGCTGGACCTTGATGACCAGGTAGAGGTCTCCCGCGTCGTCGCCGTCGCCGGCCTTGCCCCGCAGCCTGATCTTGCTGCCGGTCTCGACGCCGCGCGGCACCTTGACCTCGAGGCGCCGCCCGCCGGCCTGGACGAGCCGCGTGGAGCCGTTGTAGGCTTCCTCCAGGGTCACCTCGACGTCGGCCTGGACGTCCGGGCCGCGCCCCGACGTGCCTCCCGCCCCGGCGCCGCGACCGGCGGATCGGCCCTGGTCGCTCCTCAGCCGGGACAGCAGATCCTCCAGGGGATTGCCGTGGCCTCGCCCGCTCGCGCCCGCCGAGCCGCTTCGCCCGCGCCCGCCCGAACGGGAGGCTCTGGCTCGGGCCTCCTGTACCGGCATCCCGCCGCCAAAGAACATGTTGAAGAACTCCGAGAAGTCGGAAGCGTTCTGCCCGCCAACGGTGTGGTACTCATAGCGGACGTTGCCGCCCTGGTCCCCGAAGCCGGCGAAGGGGCCGCCCGGCCCGAAGGGATTGCCCGCCCCGAACGGGTTGCCGGCAGCGCCGGCGCCGGCCCGGGCGAACTGATCCCAGTTGGCGCCGAGCGTGTCGTACTGCTGGCGCTTCTGGGGGTCGCCCAGGACCGCGTTGGCTTCGTTCACGTTCTTGAACCGCTTCTCCGCGGTCTTGTCGCCGGGATTGCGGTCGGGGTGGAGCTCGCGAGCCAGCCGCCGATAGGCCTTCTTGATGTCGGCCTGGGAGGCGCTTCTTGGGACGCCGAGCGTCTTGTAGTAGTCCTGGTATTCCATAGGTCACCGCTCAGGCGGGCGATCCCTCCTCCAGCCCCTCCGATCGGTCAGGCCATCGCCGGCGGCTGGTCCACCGGCGGGAAGACCACCGGCACCGGGCTCTCCCTCTCCTCGCCGCCCTTCTCTCTCTTCTTGCCCTTGCCGCCCTCGCCCGCCGGTTCGCCGCCCAGAGGCGACGGCTGGCGGCGCAGAGCGGCGTCCAGCACCTGGTTCATGTTGTCGACCAGAACGAGCTTCATCTGCTTGCGGATCTCCTCGGGGATGTCCCGCAGGTCCTTCTCGTTCTTGCGCGGCAGGATGACCATCTTCGCGCCGGAGAGGTGGGCCGCCAGGATCTTGCTCTTCAGGCCGCCGATCGGCAGCACCCGGCCGCGCAGCGTGATCTCGCCGGTCATGGCCACGTCCTTGCGGACCGGAATGCCGGTGAAGGCGCTGACCATGGCCACGGCCATGGTGATGCCGGCCGAGGGGCCGTCCTTGGGGATGCCGCCCGCCGGGACGTGGATGTGGAGCGTGTTCTTCTCGAAGACTTCGCGCTCGATGCCGAGCCTGGAGGCGTGGGCCCGGATCCAGGACAGGCCGGCCCGGGCGGACTCGCGCATGACCTCGCCCAGCTGCCCGGTCAGGATGAAGTCCTCCTTGCCCTCCATGAGGGTGACCTCGATGGCGATGACGTCGCCGCCGACCTCGGTCACGACCAGGCCGGTGGCGGCGCCGGTCTGATCCTCGGCCTCCAGCTCACCGTACTCGAAGCGTGGCGGGCCCAGGTACGCGGCCAGCTTCTTGAGGTCGACCACGGTCTTGCGCTTGCGGCCCTCGGCCACCGAGCGGGCGACCTTGCGCATCACGTTCGCGATCTCGCGCTCGAGGTTGCGCACGCCAGCTTCGTGGGTGTAGGAGCGGACCAGCTCGATCAGCGCCTCGTCGGTGATGACGATGTGCTTCGCCGTCAGGCCGTGGTTCTTCAGCTGCTTGGGGATGAGGAACCGCTTGCCGATCTCGATCTTCTCGGTCTCGGTGTAGCCCGGCAGCTGGATGACCTCCATGCGGTCGCGTAGAGGCGGCGGGATCGGGTCGAGCAGGTTGGCGGTGGTGATGAAGAGCACCTTCGTCAGGTCGAAGGGCACCTCCAGGTAGTTGTCGGCGAAGGTGTTGTTCTGCTCGGGGTCGAGGACCTCCAGCAGCGCCGAACTGGGGTCGCCGCGGAAGTCCATGCCGATCTTGTCGACCTCGTCCAGCATGAAGACCGGGTTATTGGAGCCGCCGGTCTTGATGTTCTGGATGATCCGGCCCGGCAGCGCCCCGATGTAGGTGCGGCGGTGGCCGCGAATCTCGGCCTCGTCGTGGATGCCGCCCAGGCTCATGCGCACGAACTTGCGGCCCATGGCCCGCGCGATTGACTTCCCGAGCGAGGTCTTGCCCACACCGGGCGGTCCGACGAAGGACAGGATCGGGCTGCGCAGGGTTTCGGCCAGCGAACGCACGGCCAGGTACTCGAGGATGCGCTCCTTGATCTTCTCCAGGCCGTAGTGGTCCTCGTCCAGGATCTTGGCCGCGGCCTTGATATCCAGGTTGTCCGTGGTCGAGACATTCCAGGGCAGGGCGATCAGCCAGTCCACGTAGGTCCGAATCACGCCCACCTCCGGCGAGGCGGTCGGGATGCGGCTCATGCGTTCGATCTCCTTGAGGGCGCGGGCCCGGACCTCGTCTGGCATGCCGGCCTTCTCGACCTTCTGGCGCAGCTCGTTGATCTCGGCCTGCTGCGGGTCGTCTTCGCCCAGCTCGCGCTGGATCGCCTTCAGCTGCTCGCGCAGGATGTACTCGCGCTGGGTCTTGTCCATCTCGGACTTGACCTCGGACTGGATCTTGCCCTTCAGCTCGAGGATCTCGATCTGGCGCGCCAGGAAAGCGGAGACGATCTTGAGCCGCGCCACCACGTCCGTCGTCTCGAGCAGCTCCATCCGCTGCTCGGTGGAAAGGTCCGGGCTGTAGGCGACCATGTCGGCCAGCAGGCCCGGCTCGCTGATGTTGCGCGCTGCCACGGCCGCCTCGGGCGGCACCGGCGCGCCGTTGGCCACGTACTGCTCGATCTGGGATTGGACCGAGCGCATCAGGGCCTGGACCTCGATCCCCTCGGGGGTAACGTCCGGCAGCTCCTCGGCGCGGACGGCGATGTAGGGCTCCGTCTGGGCGAAGTCCAGCACCCGCAGCCGGGTCTGGCCCTGGACGATGGCCCGCATGGTCCCGTCCTGGAGCTGGACCACCTGGGCGATCTTGGCCAGCGTGCCGACGCTGTACAGCTGGGCCGGGTCGTCGATCTCCTCCTGCTCCGCCTGGCGCTGGGTCACCAGCGCGATCGGGCCGTCGGCCGCGAGCGCGGCGTTCAGCGCCGCCACGCTCTTCTCGCGTCCCACCGTGAGCGGGACGATCATCTCGGGGAAGATGACGGTTTCGCGCAGCGCCACCAGAGGCAGGTCGCGGATGCCCGGCTGGGGCACGTGCCGCTCCGCGCCCGCGTCGTTCTTGACGTTCTCGACGGGCTCGCTGTGCTCCGGCCGGTCAGTCATCGGAATCTCCTGATCGCTTGCTGGCCACTCGGCTGGCCACGATGCGCGTGATCCGCGGTTGCGGCGCGGACCCCGGACCGCCGTCCTGTTCGGCGTCCGGAGTCCTTGCCTCTTCGAAGAGAGCCTCCAGGATCCGAGTCCCGAGTCTCTCCTCGAGCTCGAAGATGAGTCTCACCCCCGCCAGGTTCACTCCGCGTTCTTGCGTCAAGCGCCTGATCCAGAGGATGCGGCGGATGTCGTTCTCGGAGTAGAGGCGGATGTTCGTGGGCGTCCGAGCCGGCGCCAGCAGACCCTCGTCCTCGTAGATGCGGAGGGTTCGCGGGTGAGCCTGGACCAGGCCGGCCGCGACGCTGATCACGAAGCACGGCCGGGACGGATCGCGTTCGAAACGCCGGTCTGTCATCGGTTGCCCTGGCTGTCTGGACTACTTGGAACTGGCGGCCTCGCCGCTCTCGATGCTCTTGGTGGTGATCTTGATCTGGCGCGGCTTGACCTGCTCCGCTTTGGGGATGCGGAGAGTCAGGACGCCGTCCTCGAAGGTGGCCGTGGCCTTGTCCGGCTCCAGGCCCGCCGGCAGCGTCAGGGATCGAGTGAAGTCGCCGCGGCTGATCTCACGCAGGATCGCGGAGCCCTCTCCCTCCTGACGGCTGGAACGGGTCTCACCGGAGATGGTCAGGGTGTTGCCCTCGACGGTGATCTCGGCCTGCTCGGGGCTGACGCCCGGCATGCTGGCCTCGACCACGAACTCGTCGGCCGTGGTGTAGACGTCCATCTTCGCGATCTGCCCGGCGCCCCAGGAACGGGACGTGACGAAGCCGTCGTCGAAGAGATCGTCCACAGCCTGGCGCAGGGTCACGAGGCTGCTGAGTGGGGACGAAGAACGGCGAATGATGGTCATTGTGTCACCAGCCCTCGGTCGGGTTCTGCTTCTGTCTGTGGGGGCCCACCGCGGGCCCTGCCGACCGCTACCTTGCACTTCAGGACCATAGAACCCTGACAATGGCGTTGTCAAGTGTGTTGCCACTGATGACACGCGCCGCGAGCCTGCGCAAGATGCCCAAAAGGGTCATTGTTCCTCTTGACCCAGGGCCGCAGATTCACCCTATCGCGCGCCCGCGCCGCTCTTTCGGGCGCGCCCCGATGTAAGGTGCCTCGCATGTCGAGTAAGGCTGACCCAGCGACCCCGGCGCCCGCCCTGACTGACGAAGCGGCGACCATGGTCGCGGCCGCCGAAGAGCTGGTGAAGTGGGCGGCGACGCAGAAGGTCAAGGGCCTGGACTTCAGCGTCGACAGCCTCGGCCGGCTGGACGAGCTGCTCGAGCGGCTGGCCCGCTCGAAGGATCCGATCACCATCAAGACCCGGCTCGGCTGTGCCGCCTACCTGGGCGAGGTGATGGTTCGCCGGCTGGGCGGCACGTGGGGCGCCGGCGAGCACTACGGCGAGGTCCTGCCTCCAGGAACGGACGCCGGTGGGGGCGAGGAGGTGGAGGGTCTGGCCCGGCCGACCGAGATGGTCGAGCGGCGGCTGGCGACCAGGGCGGCCCTCAAGGACCAGGTACTCGAGCTGGAGAAGGCCTGGGCACCGGCGGAGCCGGCGGCCGAGCGGGCCGAAGAGGAGCCTGCGTCTGAGGAGAGCACACCCACCCCGGAGCAGATCGAAGCCGCCGCGAAGGCGGCCGAGGAGCGCGAAGCGGCCAAACGGGCCGCCGCGGAGGGCGCACCCGCGGAGAGCGGGCCCACCCCGGAGCAGATCGAAGCCGCCGCGAAGGCCGCCGAGGAAGCCGAGGCCGAACGGCTGGAAGCCGATCGGAAGGGTGAGGCCGAACGCCTGGAAGCGGAGAAGAAGGCGGAGGCTGAGCGCCTGGAGGCCGAGAAGAAGGCCGAAGCGGAGAAGGCCGAAGCTGAGCGCCTGGAGGCCGAAAGGGCCGAAGCCGAACGCCTGGAAGCGGAGAAGAAGGCCGAAGCCGAAAAGGCCGAAGCCGAACGCCTGGCCGCCGAAAAGGCCGAAGCCGAGCGCCTGGAGGCCGAGAAGGCCGAAGCGGAGAAGGCCGAAGCTGAACGCCTGGCCGCCGAAAAGGCCGAAGCCGAACGCCTGGCCGCCGAAAAGGCCGAAGCCGAACGCCTGGAAGAGGAGAAGAAGGCCGAAGCCGAGCGCCTGGAGGCCGAAAAAGCCGAAGCCGAACGCCTGGAGGCGGAGAAGAAGGCCGCGGCCATGATGCAACAGGCGGCAGAGGCCTTCGTGGGGCCGGCGAAGGCCAACGGTGCCGCCTGGCTGGACTACTCGCCAGCCAGCGTCATGCTCCTGGACGAGCTTGTCTCCGCCTGGTGGGCGCCCACTCCCGAGAAGGGGACCTACGAATCCATGATCCCGGCCATGGGCGCCTACGTTGGCGAGGTGCTGGTAAGGGAGGCCGGCGGGCGCTGGATCCGCGATCCCGGCGAAGGCTACGCCATCGACCTCAACGGCCGCGTTGTCTTCCCGATGAAGCAGATCGCCGGTCGGTTCGAGCTTGGCGCCAGCCAGTCCATCGGCCGCTTCTACAGCGAGGCCTCAGGAGGCGCACCTGCGGCAGCCGAGGCGCCGCAACCCGAGAAGGGCAAGAAGCGCCGGTTCTTCCTGCGCCGCGGCTGACGAGGCCGGTAGAGACCCGGGCGCCGAACGCCGGCTCGACCGCCCCGGCGCGGTCGTTCGGCTCTACGCCAGCTCGGTGGGCTCCGTGCCGAGCAGGATGCGCTGCAGCTCGCCGTCGCACTCCGTTCGGCCGATGCCGATGACCTTGTCGCCGGCCCGCAGCTCCGTGTCCGAGCGGACGGACATGGCGCGCTCGTTGCGGATGACGGCGAAGATGGAGCAGCCTTCGGGCAGGCTCAGGGCTCCGGCCTGACGTCCCGCCGCCGGCGAGCCGTCGCGCAGCTGAGCCTCCACCAGCTCCAGCTCACCACCGCCCAGGGCGGCCAGGTGGAGCAGCTCCTGGACCGGGATGTCGGCCTCGATGGAGCCCAGGATCATCCGCGTCGGCGAGACGATCTCGTCCACGCCCAGGTGCTTGAAAAGATGCTCGTTCTTGGGGTTGTTGACCCGGGCGATGGTGCGCGGCACGTCGAAATGGTGCTTGGCCATCTGGCAGGTGACGAGGTTGTCCTCATCGTCGCCGGTCACGGCCGCCACTATGTCCGCCCGGTTCGCCCCGGCTTCGCCCAGGTACTTGCCCTCGCAGCCGTCGTGCGGAATGACGATGGACCCGATCTCTTCGGTGATCTGCATTGCCCGGGTGCGGTCGCGCTCCATAAGCACGACTTCGTGCCCCGAGCCGATGAGCTCGCGGGCCAGGAAGTACCCGACCTTTCCGCCGCCTACGACGATGACGAACACGTGGACCTCCTAGCCGCGCTCGGCCGCGTCTGCGGCTTCGGTCTTGTCCGGCTCCGCGCTCGCCCGGCTCGAGACCCTGGGGTGAGGGTGAGCGTGGCCGGCCGAGGCCGGGGTGTCTATCCCGGGCCCGATGTCCATTGCCAGCTTCAGATGCTTGCCGACCGCGTCGACCATCAGGTTCGTCCGGCACAGGGTCACCACGCCCAGCTCGGCGTAGGCCGCCGCCCGGACCGGGTCGTTGATCTTGGCCACGACCCGCTCGATGCCGAAGGTTTCGGTCGCCACCTGGGCTGCCATGACGTTTCGGTTGTCACCCTCGGTCAACGACAGGAAGACGTCCGCCCCCTCGGCCCCGGCCTGGCGCAGGACCTGCTCGTCCGTCCCATCGCCACGCATAGCCGAGCCCTTGAAGGTCTCCGGCAGTCGATCGAAGGCGGAGGTCTTGACGTCCAGGATGATGACGTCGTGCCCGGCTGCGTCCATGTTCTCCGCCAGCGTGGAGCCTACCCGTCCGCAGCCCACGATCACGATCTTCATCGGATCTCCTCGCCCATTGGCTCACGCACAACCCACACCGCACAGGGTGCGTTCTTGAGTGCATAGGGGACGGCCCGGCCTATGGCGAACTCGCCGCCGAACCTGGTCCGATACGACAGGCTCAGGATCAGCAGGTCCGCCCCGCGGGCGGCCGCCTCGTCGACGATCGCGGCGCCCAGGTCGCGGGCCTGAACGAGCACCGCCTCCAACTTGACCTTCATCTCTTCGGCGATCGCTTCGGCCTCGTCGAGCACGCACTGCGCCTCTTCCGATCGCTCCGCCACGTCCGCGTCCAGTGGCATTGTCCAGTCCAGCTCCACGACATGCACGGCCACGATCTCCGCCTGGTTGGAGCGGGCCAGGTCGCAGGCCAGCCGTACGATCATCTCGTCGGTGGACCCGCCGTTGAGAGCCAGGACGGCGCGCCGGAAGACGACGTGATTCGTCTCGGGCACCTGACCTCCGTTCTCGGCCCATGCGGCAACGGTTCGGGGCCGGACTATCCCGGCAACGATACCACCGCCCTCGGGCGGCGCATGGTCCGAATGGCGGATGGCGGCGGCCCTTGCGGTACCAACCGGGCGGGCCTACTGGCGCGGCTGCAGGGCCGGTCTACCCGTGAGGCTGCGCGTCCTCGGGCACCAGGGTCCCGGCCGGCTCCTCGACAAGGGCCTGGGCCTTCGTCGCGTCGCGCCGGTAGGGGATGTTGATGACCACGGTTCGCGGTCTTCCCAGAAGCGTGGCCCGCAGGTGCTTGGCGGCCTGGTTGTACAGCATCCGCTCCCACCAGCTGCGGGCGACGTACTCAGGGATCAGGACGAAGTCGATCGGCTCCCTCTCGGCCGAAGGCCAGGAGCGATCCAGGACGTCCAGGTAGGCCACCAGCGGGGCGACGACGGCCCGGTAGGGCGATTCGACCACGATCAGCGGCACGTCGGGCACGGCCTGCGACCACTCCTGGCGGACTGCTTCGCCCCTGGCCGCGTCGTCCGTGATGTAGACCGCGTGGACGTCCTTGGTCATGGTGCGGGCCACGTTGAGCGCCTGAACGACTGCCCGGTTCACGCCCGGGATGGGGATGATGGCTCGCGCGTGGCGGCTCGGCTGCGGGATCGCGGCCCCAACCCGCAGCTCCAGCTGGCGGGCCGACGAGGCGTACTGGTGGCTGATGAAGGCCATCAGGGCGATCAGGATCGGCATCATGGCCAGGACCATCCAGGCCCCGTCGACGAACTTCTCCGCGGCGACGACCACGAAGACGACGCCGGTCAGGAGCGCTCCGAAGCCGTTGACGATGCTCCGCCAGATCCAGCCCGAGCCGTGCTCGGAGCGCCAGTGCAGGACCATCGCCGTCTGGACCATGGTGAAGCACAGGAACACGCCGACCGAGTAGAGCGGGATCAGGGCGTGGGTGTCGGCGTGGAAGGCGACGAGCATCAGGGCCGCCACCAGCCCCAGGACCACGATGCCCCAGGAGAAAGCAAGCCGATCGCCCCGGAAGGCGAACTGCCGCGGGATGTAGTCATCCTGGGCCAGGATCGAAGCCAGCCGAGGGAAGGCATTGAAGCTGGTGTTGGCGGCCAGGAACAGGATCATTGCCGCGCTCAGCTGCAGGACGAAGAACATGAAGTAGAGGGGGCTGCCGTCGTTGAAGACGGCTGCGCCGATCTGGCCCAGGACCGTCGGGCCGAAGCGGTCGTCGGTCGGCATGACGTGGTACTGCAGGCCGACGAAGGTCAGGCCGATGAAGAGAACGCCGAGCAGGGTCGCCATTGCGACGAGCGTGTTGGCGGCGTTCTTGGCCTCGGGCGGCTTGAAGGCCGGCACGCCGTCGGCGATGGCCTCGACGCCGGTCAGCGCGACCGAGCCGCTGGCGAAGGCCCGGCCCAGGAGCAGGATGGTCAGCGCCGCACCGGTCGACTCCAGGGCGTGCTCCGGCCTTGGTACCGCCTGGACGCTGCCGGTGACAGTATTGAGCAGCCCTACGCCGATGGCCAGCAGAGTGCTGCCCAGGAAGAGGTATGTGGGCAGGGCGAAGATGTTGCCCGACTCACGAAGGCCGCGCAGGTTGGCGGTGGCCACCAGCGCGACCGACACCACGGCCAGCTCTACGCTCCACTCGTTGACGGCCGGAAAGGCGTTGCCCAGGTTGGCGATGGCCGCGGCCGTGGAGACGGCCACCGTCATGACGTAGTCGATCATCAGGGCAGCGGCCGCGATCATGCCCGGGCCCGGGCCGAGCTTCTTGCGGACCACGACGTAGGCCCCGCCGCCGCCCGGATAGGCGCGGCAGACCTGGCGGTAGGAGAAGGCCACGATGGCCAGCATCAGGGCGACCGCAGCGGCGATCTGGACGGACCATGTCAGGGCCGCCACGCCGGCCAGGATCAGCACCTTGAGGATTTCGTCCGTGGCATAGGCCGAGGACGAGATGGCGTCGGAGCTGAAGATGGCCAGGGCCTTCTTCTTTGGCAATCGCTCCTCGATGTCCTGGGCGTTGGACAGCGGCTTGCCGAAGACGAGGGCCCGAATGCGGGCGATACGCCGGCCCAGCGCGGTGCGCGGAGCGCTGGCGGCCGCCTTGGCGACCATGACGCCGGCCCCGGCGTAGCGGAAATAGGCTGAGTGCGGCCGCTCGACCACCACGCGCCGGTCGCCGATCTTGCGACCCCGGAGCGGCGAACCTGGACCTGCCATGGACAGGTTGAACCTCTCTATTGCCCCATTCGCGACCCGCGCAAGGCTAGCACGCCGCCTGTTTCCTGGGGCCCCGGGTGCGCCGCATTCGGGCGCCCGATCGGCCGGGCTAGCGGCCGAGGCTCAAGCGGAAGGCCAGGGCGGGAGGCAGGCCGGCGTCGTGCATCGCCCGCTGGGTCCCTTCGATGTCGTAGTCGACGCGCCGCCAGGCGGCTTCGCCAGGGCCTGTGTCGATGATCATGTACGCGGCCCGCGGGTCGCCGTCGCGAGGCTGCCCCACGCCGCCGGGGTTCAGGATGCCGCGTCCCTCGCCAAGCCTGGCCGGGTGACTGGAGTCAACCTGCCACTCCTCCAGGGACGAATCTCGCTGCCCGATCGTCTGGAAGTGCAAAGGGATGTGGGTGTGGCCGACAAGGCAGTGCTGGGTCTTGATCTCGGGCAGGATCTCGCGGGCCACGGCGCGCGAGTAGACGTACTCGAGCAGCGGCTCGCGCGGGCTCCCGTGGACCAGGGTGAACGACCCGGCCGGAGTCTCCTGGACGAGCTGTAGCGGCAGGGCGGCCAGCCAGGCCCGGGTGGCGGCGGAGATGCGCGCCCGGCTCCACTCGGCCGCGTCTCGAGCATCGGCCACGAACCAGCGGATGCACTCCCCACCGGCCACGGCGTCGTCGTGATTGCCGCGGACGGAGATGGCTCCCAGCTGGCGCAGCCGCTCCACCACGGCATCGGGGTCGGGCCCATAGCCCACGGCGTCGCCGAGGTGCCAGTAGGCGTCCGCAGCGCCGATGTCGTCCAGAACCGCCTCGAGCGCGCGAAGGTTGGAGTGCACGTCCGAGATCACGGCGATGCGCATGCCCAGAGGCTACAGCCGCTGTCTACGCCGCGGCCGGGCGTCTTCTACAGCGGGCGGCGCCGCCGAACTGCCGGCTCGCGCGGGTACTGCGGCGGAGTCGGGGCGACCTTCTCGATCACGGCCAGGGCATGGTCTTCGAGCCCCGGTACGGCCACAGTCCCGCAGGCCGACAACCGGCCGCCCAGCTCTGAGGCGGCGCGCTGCGCCCGGGCCAGCTCCTCGTCGCAGGGCAGCCGTTTCCAGGCCACCAGGATCCCTCCCGGAGCCAGCAGCGGCAGCCCCAGCTCGGCCAGCTCGGCCAGCTCGGCCACGGCTCGCGCCACGACGGCCTGCCACCGGCCGCGATGGCGCGGGTCGGCGGCGAGGGACTCGGCCCGGGCCGCGGCCACGGTGACCCGGGGGGCAAGGCCGGTGGCCTGCACGGCGGTTCTGATGAAGCGGGCCTTCTTGGCGATCGAGTCCACGAGCAGCGCCCGCCGGGCCGGCAGGGCGGCGGCAAGGGGCAGACCGGGGTAGCCCGCGCCGCTTCCCAGGTCCACGAGCTCCTCCACCCCGGCGCGCCTCAGGAGGGGCAGGGCCGTGAGGCTGTCCAGCACGTGCTCACGGGCGATCGCCTCGGGCGCGCGGATACCGCTGAGGTTGATGGCCTCGTTCCAGGCCAGCAGCAGCCGAACGTGGTCATCGATGGCACGGCGCGCCGCGTCGGGCAGAACCGCGTCGGTCGGGCCGCCGACAGCGATCCCCGGCAGACCCGCCTCCAGCACGGCCCCGTACTCGGGGGGCAGCGGCAGAAGGCCCTGGACGCACGTCGGGAGCGGTTCGCGGCCCGGAGGCGGGGCCATTGGGGCCTGCCCGGCTCTCTGGGTCACGCCGCTCCCGGCGTTGTCTTTGCTCGCACCCGGCGGCCGATGGTCTTCCCGTATCAGTCCGGTCCTCAGTCGGGTTTCCCCAGACCCCTCGCGGACACGGTTACCCATCTGGTGGCCGCAGCTGCGGTGCGGATGTCGGACGGTAGTCGCCGATCGCGACGCCGTCAATGGCGTTCTCCACCGAATCGGATGGGTAATCCACTTTCGTGGATAACTGGCCCCTGACGCCGTTCATGAGTGGACAGGCGCTCGCGTCAGCCCGTCAGCCGTGGTCGGCCTGGATCTTGGGCTTGACGGGCTTGCCCAGGGCGCGGCGCACGACCTCCAGGACCTCCTCCACGTAGCGATCGGCGTCGCCCTGCTTGGCCGCGGTCACCACGCAGCCATGGACGTGGTCCTCCAGGATCAGCAACGCCACGGCGTCCACCGCCGCTCGAAGGGCGGCGGTCTGCTGGAGGATGTCGACGCAGTACTCGTCTCGCTCGAGCATCCGCTCGATCCCCCGGGCCTGGCCCTCGATGCGGCGCAGGCGCCTGATCAGGTTGGAGCGATCGCGGGAGTAGGCGTGGCGGAAGGTGGCGTCCAGGCCCGAGTAGTCGCCCCGTTCGAAGGCGGGCGGCTGAGCCGGGGTAGAGACCGCCGCGGCCCCGGCGGGCGCCGCCTGTGGCGGGCGCTCCGACCGCGGGGCGGGGCGGGTCTGGCTGGTCGGCTGGCTGTCCTGCGTCGGCAAAGAAGACCTCCACCTCGGATCATACCCCCGGGGAGTATAGGCCGGCAAACGCGGGGGGAGCCGCCGGCCGCTGCCGGTGGTCCTGCGCGCTCCGGCCGGCCGCTCGTTGGGGACCCCGCGGCGCGTCGGGAGGCGGTGCGGACCGGCCCCGTTTTCGGGCTGCTGAGCGGCTCTCGGCCCTCCTCTCCGGTAGACTTGGGTCGTGGATCCGCGAGAGCGTCTGCGCATGGTTCTGCTCGGTGCCGGCTGCGCCCGGTGCGGCCGTCCGTACGGCGCCGGGGGCGTCGTCGTGCTCGCCCAGCGGGACGAGATCGCCTTCGTGCAGCTCATGTGCGCGACCTGCCGGACCCAGACCCTGGCTCTCGTGACAGGCATCGGAGCGATGAGCGATGAGGCCCAGGACACCGCCGAGCCTGCGGCCATCTCCGAGGACGACGTCGTGGAGATGCGCTCCTTCCTGGCCGGCTACCAGGGTGACCTGCGAACCCTGCTGGAGCGATGAGCGAGCCCGAGGCGCCCCGCGAGCCCAAACCCGACTACGGTTTTGCCCACGCCAGCGAAGCCGAGCTGGCCCGCATCCTGGATTTCTACCAGGTTGCCTGGGAGTACGAGCCGCAGGTCTTCCCCATCCTCTGGGATCTCGAGGGCAACGTCCTGGAGAGCTTCGCTCCGGACTTCTACCTGCCCGACATGGACCTCTTCGTGGAGATCACCACCCTCCAGCAACGGCTGGTCCGCAAGAAGAACCGCAAGGTGCGGCGGCTCCGGGCGCTGTACCCCCACGTCCGCATCAAGCTCTTCTACGCTCGCGACTTCCGAGCCCTGATGCTCAAGTACGGTCGGGCGGCCCTGGTCTCGGAGTTGAGCGGGACGGTTGGCCAGTTCGCACCCGGGCCCGTCGAAGAGACGATCGACGGTTCGGCCGGCGACCTCTCCGGGCTCGAGTCTCGTGCAGTTCCCGAGCGCCGCTCACGCAGCGCACGCCGCCGCGCTGCGCGTCGAGCTGCGGCAGCGTACGCTGCGGGCTCACCAAGCGTCTGACACAAGAGGCCTAGATGAAACCCTCGCCCGACATGAAGCAAGACGTGGCCGAGATCCTGCTCACGGAGGAGGAGATCCGGGCCAAAGTAGCCGAGCTGGGGGCGCGGATCACGGCCGACTACGCGGGCGGCGAGCTGACCCTGGTCAGCGTGCTCAAGGGCTCTTTACCATTCATGGCCGATCTGATGCGCCAGATCGACGTGCCGCTGCGGATCGATCTCATGGAGGTCTCCAGCTACGGCGGGGCGGCCACCGAATCGTCGGGCCTGGTGCGAATCCTCAAAGACCTCAGCGCCCCGATCGACGGCCGGGACGTGCTGCTGGTGGAGGACATCATCGACACCGGCCTGACGCTCAACTACCTGCTGCGCTACCTTCGGGGGAAGAACCCGCGGTCGATCAAGATCTGCGCCCTGCTGAACAAGCCGGCCCGGCGCCTGGTCGAGATCCCGATCGACTACATTGGGTTCGAGGTGCCGGACAGGTTCGTGGTCGGCTACGGGCTCGACTACGGCGAGGTCTACCGCAATCTGCGCTTCGTGGGCGTGTTGCGCCCGGAGGCCTACGAGGAACCGTCGCAGCCATGAGGAACAAGTATGCCCACGGGCGCTGGATCGTCGCGGTCGGCGCGGTGACGCTGGTCGTCGCCTCATTCATGCAGTGGTGGCTGCTGGGCGGCGGCGAGAACGAGCTTCCGGCCCAAACGGGCATCGGAGTCGAGGACGGGGCCGGTTTCCTCCTCTTCCTGGCCGCTCTGGCCACACTGCTGCTGGTCGCCCTGCCCTACGCTGCCGAGGGCCCCGTCGCCATCGACCAGCCGATCACCTTCGTGATCTTGCTGGTCACGGCCTTCGGCGCCTATTGCCTGCGCACCTTCACCATGTACCAGGGCGGACTGCTCTTCTACACCGGCCAGACGCCGCCCGTGCAGCCCTTGCGCGGCCCCGGCTACTGGCTGGCGGCGGTGGCGCTGGTCATCTTCGCCAGGGGCGTCTTCGAGATGTGGGAGTCCCGCAGGCAGCTCTGATCCCCGATCGGGCGCCTTGCCGGGACGGCATCTTCGGCGGCGGATGGCGTATAGTAGCTATCGGCGAGCCGGCCATTGAGTGCGGCCGCCGGCCCGGAACCCGGCAAGGCCGTCGAGCCCAGGAGGGCCCGGCGCCCGGATGTAGCGACGCGAGAGCGCGCGGCGCGCGGAGAGACTGGTGCGACGCCGCAGCCATCGAGCCGCAGGCCATCTCGACACGAGGTTCGTGCTTTCGAGTGGAGTACCTGGTCAGACCGGCCCGCATAACCGATGTCGATCGGTTCTACGCGATGTGCGTCGAGGCGGGAGTCGCCCCTCAGGGCGCAACCCCATTGGACGCGGTCGGTCTGCTTCGCCAGCTGGTCTACATGCCGAACGCCAGTGTGGTGGTCGCCGAGGCGGGCCGTCAGATAGTAGGCGGTGCGGTGCTGGGCTTGAGGCCGTCGGTGCGAGCCGGCGGGTTCATAGGCACAGTGGATGTGCTCGTAGTAGCCCGAGGCCACCCCGCCACCAAGGTCGCCGAACCCATGATCGCCGAGATCATGACCTCGGCCAGAAGAAAAGGCTGCCCCGCAGTCGAAGTCGAGATGACGGAAGATGCCACCCTCCGCTCCTGCTGGACACGGCACGGCTTCGCTCCAGTTGCAGCCAACGTATACCGAGCGGCAGCCCCGAGCAAAGCACCGGCACGCCGCTAGCCAGCCGATGCAGCCGAGCAGCCAGAGGGCGCCGGCGCACGGCGTACGGGCGGACGGCAGGGCCTTCCAGCCCGAAGAGCCAAGGAGTACTCAGTGAGCAAGAACGTCGCCGTCTTCGTTGACGTTGCGAACATCTTCTACGCAGCGAAGGCGGCCGGCGCGGACATCGACTACGTGACGCTGCTCAAGGCAGCCGTCGGCAGTCGCGATTTCGTCCGCGCCTATGCCTACACAGGGCTGGATCCCGAGAACGAGAACCAGCGCAACTTCCATGCCTTCCTGGCCCGCCACGGCTACAAGGTCGTGAGCAAGGACATCCGCAAGTACGGAGACGGCAAGGTCAAGGCCAACCTGGACATCGAGCTGGTCGTCGACATGATGAAGACGGCTCGCAACCTGGACGTGGCAATCCTGGTCAGCGGCGACGGCGACTTCGCCCCGGCTATCCGAGCTGTTCAGGAGATGGGGGTTCGGGTGGAGGTCATCAGCTTCCGAGGCAACACCAGCTCGGATCTGATCGACGTAGCCGACGCCTTCTACGACATCACCGCACTGGCCAAGGTGGACCGGGATTCGTCCGCCTCCGGGCGCCGAGTCGCCAGTGATGACGAGGACCTGTCCATGACGGAGGTCCCCGACAAGCAGACCGAGGGCCGCGGCGGACGCCGCGGTCGTGGCGGTCGCGGTCGGGGCAAGCAGCCGGTTGCTCTGCCGGGCGAGAAGCTCTCCCGGGTCGCGGCTGCGGCCGGGGGCGCCAACGAACCCGGCGAGGAATCGGGCCCCGAGCCCGAGACCGAAGCGGGCGCCGACGAGGGCGCTGCCGGCCACCGGCGCCGGCGTCGCGGCGGTCGCGGCCGGGGCCGGCGCGGTCACGGCGGCGTCGAAACGATGGCCGAGGAGACGGACGAGGAAGGCGAGGCTGCACCGACCCCGGGCGCCAGGGCCAACCAGTTCGGCTCGGTCTGGGATTCGCAGATCGGAATGTCGGGGCGGCCGGAGCCGGGCGCCGAGCCCCCTCCCGACGAGGAGGACTACGCCGAGCCGGAGATCCCCGAGTATCTGCTCGCCGAGCGGCGGCGAAGCGCCAAGAGCGGCCGCGGGGGCCGCGGTGCCCGCAGCGCCTACGCCTCGGCGGTGGAGCGCGAGCGCTTCGGTCGCTCGTCCTCGCGCTACACGGAGCCGGCCCGTCGCGCCCAACCGCAGCGGCGTCGCGACGCCCAACCGCAGCGGCGTCGCGACGAGCGGCCGCCGCGCCAGCGTGGCGAGGCCCCGCGCAGCCAGGAACGCGCGTCGGCCGAGCCGTGGAGCGAAGTCCCGCCGGAGCTCGAGGAGCTCCTCCGGGCACAGCTTGCGGCGCGCCAGAGCCGGAAGGCCGGGGCGGTGCCGGGCGCAGAGGCCGAAGGTGCCGCTGAAGGCGAGGCTCCGGCCCCCAAGCGCCGGACGACCCGCAAGAAGGCCGTCGCCGAGGGCGCAGAGGCCGAAGGTGCCGCTGAAGGCGAGGCTCCGGCCCCCAAGCGCCGGACGACCCGCAAGAAGGCCGTCGCCGAGGGCGCCGAGACGGCCGAGATGACGGAGACGGCCGGCGAGTAGCCGGGCGCCCGTCGATCCCCAGGCCCTCGCTCCCGGAGCCCTGGCGATGGAGAACGCAGCGACACGCGGCCAGCCCCAGGCGCTGGCCGCGATCGCGGCCATGATCCGGG
>Ga0307422_1000562_pt1 | contig 20762 bp, 20 predicted proteins | sample SalMarWE160290MG_FD_202153 | JGI IMG/M metagenome (GOLD analysis project Ga0307422, IMG submission 202153) | Salt marsh sediment microbial communities from the Plum Island Ecosystem LTER, Massachusetts, United States - WE1602-90 | ecosystem: Environmental > Aquatic > Marine > Intertidal zone >...
GGTTCTAGGCACTACGAATTCTCGAGAGAACGCATAGAAACCCAGAGAAAAAGAGACTGGAGAAAGAAACGAAACAAACAAGAACGAAACTCAAGATACAAAGGAAGACACTAAGCTTTTACTGTCCCTGAGTTAAAGATTATTTATCGTTTCTAATGTTTTAGTGCAAATAAGATCTAGAGACATGGACTTTTTTTATATGTTTTTCTAGTCAAGGAAATTTGACAAAATGTATCATTTAGCTAGTCAAGAAAGGTTGACAAAAAAGTTCTTAACTGAAACTATTAAACTATATTTAGGGGAGAATAGATGCCGTCCAAAAAGCTGTTTCTCGCAAGCACAATACTTTTTGTTTTAATCACTTTGCCTTTAATCGGTTCTGTTGGAGCATCTTCGGAGTTGTGGAGCCAAACTTATGGAGGAGAGTATGGTGACATTGCTTATTCGTTGGTTGAGACGTCTGATGGAGGATACGCCCTAGCGGGGGTCACAAGTTCCTTTGGTGCTGGACTCTCAGATTTTTGGTTGGTTAAGACTGATTCATCAGGAAACATGGAATGGAACCAAACATACGGAGGAACAGAATATGAAGTGGCTTATTCTTTGGTGGCGACTTCTGATGGAGGATACGCCCTAGCTGGCTCCACAGGGTCTTTTGGTGCTGGAGGCTACGATTTTTGGCTGGTTAAAACCGACGCAAATGGCATTCCAGAGTTTCCATCATGGATTATTCTGCCGTTATTCTTGATTGCTACAGCATCTACGATAGTGGTTAGGAAACGAATCTCCATTCCAGCTTTCGCAAAAATCTACAACAGCCTACACAAACGATATTAAACAGAACCAAAGAACATGTCGGGGGCATATTGCATGAATACATTCACATCGATTTTCCTTTTGTTGGCATTGTTTTTTTCAACGGTGTCGTTTTCTTTTGCACATGCCAAAAAGCAGAACAAATACAAAGAGATCGAACGTGCCCGTAAACACGCTTACGAATTGGGCGAATGGCATCACATGCATGCAAGACTGCAAGTTCCTGAGGAATTAGGGTGCTTAAACGGTGAAACGCTGGTTGATGTAGGTTGCGGAAGCGGTCGATTTCTGCGTCATTTCAAACTTCAAAAAAAGATCAGATTTTGTGTGGGTCTAGACTTGTCGAAGCAGGTTATTTATTCAACAAAGCGTCATTTTAGAGAAAAGGGGCTTCATATACCTTTGATTATTTGCGATGCCGAAAAGATGCCTTTTGCCGATAACACTTTTGACATTGCATTCAGCACAGACATGATAGAGCATTTACCACATACCCCTAAAGGAGTACAAGAAATCGTCAGGGTCAGCAGAGATAAGATCGTAATCTGTGCACCAAACAAGCTATGTCCAATAGATATGAGCCGCATTGCGGAGCTCTTCGGTGCTCATCAGCCTCCAGAAATAGAAAATTATGTTTCAAGGTTTCAGCTGAGGAAAATGCTGCAAAACGCCGGAATAAAGAAAGAAACTGTCGTGATAGTGGAAAAAAGTTTCTTGCCCATCGGTTGGGTCTTTGTGAACAAGAAAATGTTGTTGCCTATGATCTTAGTAAAATTTTCAATTTTTGTAGAGGGTTTTCTTGAAAAAACACCTTTGTTAACGCATGCTGCTGGAGTAGTGGTATCATGCTGCAGAAAAGTTTCTAGTGGGCACATGCAAAATCAGAGTCACTCTTGATTTTGTAGATGTGTTTAAACCTGAGAACCGTCTCTCGATTAATTGTCGTGTAATTTATAGCGTCTTTATTATTGCATCTGTGACTTGTTGGGTGGTTGAAGTCCCTCCGAGATCAGGAGTCAAACATTCGCCTTAGTAACAATAGTCACCTTTCTACGTCGTTTCATTGCCAACTCCAAGCCTTGGAATAACAGCTATTTTATACGTTGTCATATCCGTCGCTTTGGAGAAAGTTTACTAATCCGCCCTTCTCCACAATCCTCTGCATGAACTCTGGCAAGGGCTTCGCCTTAAGAACTAATCCCTTAGTTTTGTCGTGAACCTCTCCAGTTTTGATGCTTAATTCAATCGTGTCGCCGTCATCGATTTTGTCAGCGTCTTCGCAAACAAAGAGGGGAAGCCCAATGTTTATGGAGTTTCTGAAGAATATGCGAGCAAATGTTTTGGCTATAACCGCACTGACTCCAGCAGCCTTTATCGCAACCGGAGAATGTTCCCTGGATGAACCGCACCCAAAATTGTTTCCCGCAACTATCACGTCTCCCTCTTGGACCTCTTTAGCAAATTCAGGTCGATACTCTATGAAAGCTATCTCTCCCAACCGTTTCCTGTCAACTGTAACAGTGTATCTTCCGGGCGTGATAACATCCGTGTTTATGTCATCTCCAAATTTCCATGCTCTCATACGTAATCCCTCGGATCAACAATCTTTCCGGCTAAAGCGGACGCCGCAACTGTTGCCGGAGAAGCTAAAATGATTTCTGCTTTCGGGTGCCCCATTCTTCCGGTGAAGTTTCGGTTCTGGCTTGAAATACACGTTTCTCCTTCGCAGAGTACTCCCTCATGTCTACCAATGCAAGGACCACAGCTTGGATTGCATATGGTTCCACCCGCCTTAACCAAGTCCTGCAGGTATCCCTTCTCAAAGGCTGCCAAGTATATGTCTTGGGAAGCAGGGGACACAATGAACCGGACGTTTCTGGCAATTTTCTTTCCTTTCAAAATTCTTGCAGCGACTTCTATGTCATCTAATCGCCCGTTCGTGCACGTTCCCAAGAAGGCTTGGTCTATGGGTTTTCCTTCGACAGCGGAGACCGGTTCCACGTTGTCTACTACTGGAGGAAGCGCAACTTGAGGCTCTATATTTTCAACCTCTATCTCATATTCGTCCTCGTAGACTGCATCCTTGTCGCTTCTGAATATCTTTCCAGTTCTTCCGTTCAGAAAATCAAGTGTTTTTTGGTCTGCCTCAATTATGCCGTTTTTGCCTCCCATCTCAATAGCCATGTTACATAACGTCAAACGAGAAGAGACACTAACGTTCTTCACGTAGTCGCCAGTGAACTCGCAAGCTTTATAGAGCGCTCCAGCCGCTCCAACATCCCCAACAATACTGAGAATAACGTCCTTAGCGTAGACACCCTTTTTTGTTGAGCCAGTTAAATTGAATTTCAGGCTTTCAGGAACCTTGAACCAGCATTTTCCAGTAGCCATGGCTCCCCCAATGTCGGTTGATCCCAAACCAGTAGTAAATGCTCCCAAAGCTCCTTCAGTGCAGGTGTGAGAGTCAGCTCCAACTAGAACATCTCCGGGAGACACATATTTTTCAACCAAAAGTTGATGACAGACTCCGTTGGTGAAGAAACCGGAAAGTTTCTGATCCACCACAAATTTTCTTGATTTCTGATGCAAGGTTGCTCCTGCCACGGTTGGCGCAGGAAAGAAGTGATCGAATACGATTATGACTCGGTCTTTATCGAAGACTTTGTCTGTGATTTTGTAGAAGCTTTCGATGGCTAAGGGGGCTGTGGAATCGTGAGCCATTGCATAACTTACGTAGGCGACTACAAAATCTCCGGGAGCCACTTCTTTTTTGTGCGAAGCGTTGGCTAAGATTTTTTCAGTTATTGTAGAACCCATAGATCTCAACGCTTTTCAATTTCCATTATCATTTCTTTAATTTCATCGGGCGTGTAGGAACTTCGCCTTCCCTCACGGGAAAAGGATGCCTTTATTTTTAAGAGAACCTTTCTCGCCGTCTCTTCAGAGATGTCAAGTCCAAGCTCTTTTGCCACATACATGATTCCGTGTCTTCCGCTCAGTTCATCTATGTACACTTTTCGTTTCTGGCCCATCAGTCTGGGCGGATAAAACTCGTATGTTGAGGGGTTAACGAGGACGCCGTGCTGATGTATCCCTGAACTGTGGGCAGTTACGTTTTCTCCAGTTAACGGTTTGTGAGGAGGCATCTTTACTCCTGAAATTTCCTCGACGAGTTTTGAGAGGGAAGTTAGTTGGCTCATCTCAAAGGGGCTCGTCCCGAAGATTATGTGTAGTGCAGGAATAATTTCCTCTGTAACTGTTATTCCGGCTCTTTCGCCGATACCATTTACAGTTGTTGACACCGTTGACGCGCCAGCTTCTACTGCTGCCAAAGAGTTTGCCAAAGCTAATCCAAGATCGTTGTGGCAGTGAACCTCGATTGGAATGTCTATAACGCTTCCGATTTCTTTCACAAGAAACGCCATCCCATTGGGGCTTGCACACCCCAAAGTATCAACGACTCTTGCTCGGTCTGCTCCTGCCTCTTCTGCGGTTTTGTAGGCTTTTTTCAGGAAATTCAGGTCGCTTTCTCTGGTTGTATCCTCTGCGCTGTATATGATGAAGAGCCCATAACTTTCCGCGTAACTAACCATGTCAGCCAGCTTTTCCAGATACGTTTCTTTGCTCATACCACCGAACTTGTATTTCCGGTGGTAAGGAGATATGGAGAGGGATACTACGATGCCGTCGGCTCCCACATCCGCTACAGCATCAATATCTTCCTTTTTTGCTCGGGCGAAGGCGGAAAGCTGAGCATCTAGGTTCAGGTCAACTAGGGATTCGATGCATTTTCTCTGTTTTTCTGAGGCAGCTGGGAATCCGGCTTCTATCTGCTGTATTCCCACTTCGTCCAGTTTCTTAGCGATCTTCAGTTTGTCTTCTATGCTGAAGATAACTCCCGGTGTCTGTTCTCCCTCTCTTAATGTGCTGTCGTGAACGATGTATTCGTCTAATGAGAGAGCTTTGAAGTTGGCGAAGTTGTAGGGGCTTGGGAGAATTCCTTCTCTTCCTAATCTCTTTAGCAGTTTTTGCCCCTTTTCATCAAGATATTCTTCTTCCAATATGGTGAGCCGTCCTTTTCACACTGTTTTGTTGAGTTAGTTTCGGAAGAATACAAAACGCACAAATATATATACTTTATGTAAAATTGCCTTGATTAAAATACGAAAAGATTACCCCAATTTCTGAAACCGTAATTGGACATCACACTGGAAAGGTTACCAGCTACGTAAGATGATCATAGTGTTTGTGTTGGCGACACCCTTAAGACGTCGTATCTTCTCGAGGCACTCATTAACCTCTGTTATGTTCAAGCCTGATATGATAACGGCGATATCGTATTGGCCAGTAATCTCGTAGACTGTTTCAACGTTAGAGAGTTTCTTCAGCGCTTTGGAAACGTCAGAGGTCGGCAAAGATGGGTCTACTGAAAGCAAACCTATTGCCTCTGCTCCTTCTGTAAGTCCAACCTTGACAGTGAATCGCTTTATTGCTCCAGAATCAACAAGGGCTTTGATTCTCTTCCGAACAGCTCCCTCAGACAAGCCAATTCTTTTTCCGATATTACTGTAGGTGGCTCGACCATCATGCTTCAGAATTTCGATTATCGCCTTGTCAGTGTCATCCATTTTCTCCACTTCTGATATAATATCTATACGGAAAAATTTAACGGTTTCTGAACGATTCGCAGCAAATTTGTAACGTTTTCCGCATCACGGTTCCCATTTTCTCACCAGAACTCAAAACACTTGTTGTCTGTAATTTTAGGCGTTACAATACCAATCCTACGGATTCCGTATAATAAGTTGGAAAACATGCAAAACCACCAGTTATAAATCCGAAATTCTTATAAAGAGCAACATTTTCTATAATGGCTCATCTAAACCAAAGAGGTGTAAGTTGTGAAGAAAGCCAACTGTCCCGACTGCGACGCGGAAATCGAAGTTCCAGACGATGTCATGAAAGGGGAGATTCTCAGCTGTCCCAGCTGCGGTCTTGAACTGGAAGTAACTGAGAACAAGGGAGATTCCGTGGAGCTCAAAGAACTGGGGATTGAAGGGGAAGACTGGGGAGAATAGTTTTCCCTTATCATTTCTTTATTGTTCACATACGAAACAGAAAAGAAGCAGACCGAGAAACACCTATGGACCATAAAACGTTTGAAACAAGGATGAAAGAACAGACATGAGCATCGGAATTTTGTTTGAGAGCTCCGAAACCGACGAAAAAGGCATCAAAATGACAGCGGAACAGATGGGAATAGACTTGGTTTACATCCCCTTTCGCAAAGTTGCTGTTCGTCTAGACGGAAACGGTTACAACATCCGAACCAAAGCGAAGGACTACACCAAAGTCCTCAAAGACATCAAAGTAGTGCTAAACAGGGCACAAAGCAAGAACCGCAGACTCTTCGCAGCCAACGTTCTGGAGGCGTTCGGCAAACACTTGATAAACCCCCAATGCGTAGAATATGCCTGCTTCAGCAAGCTGAGGACGCTACTCCATTTCTGGCAGGCAGGACTCCCGACTCCCGAAACAGTTTATGTTCCAGTCGATTCTAACGAAAAAACCCTAGATGGAAGGGAGATTCATAACGAGGGAGACATAGCCGACCTGCTGCAGCTGGAACTGGACCACGAGAATATTGTAATAAAACCAGATGCTGGGACTCATGGAAAGGATGTTCAGTTAGCCAAAGAACGGGATGACCTGTTAGCGATTCTCAGGGGAATTCAGCCGTCGATAATTAATCCTGTGGGAGTTCTCGCTCAAAAGCTCGTCCAGAAATGGTTCTACGACCTGAGAATAATAGTCACCAAAGAGGATGGGAAGCCGCCATACTGCTATCCTACAGCGCTGGCAAGAGCTGGATTCAAGGACTTCAGGACAAACACGTTCTTGGGCAACATGGTATTCGGCGTAAACTTGCCATCTTACATCAGAGAGGTTTCAGCTAAATGCGGCAAAGCCATGGGAGGCGACAGCAAAGCATACCTCCTAGCATTCGACGCCATGATTGATGTGGGCGAAAACAGAGCCGTTGACGACGAGTATCTTAAGGGAGAGTTCGACAAACTTGAACCCCCTTTCGGTGCTGTAAAAAAAGTAAAACTGGACAAGACCAAAAGAACATCCTTCCCAGAATGGAACAAGAAACTGGAAGCGGCTTTTGAACACTACAAGAGCCAAGAAGCCTACTTGAACATCAAGGACATTATTGAAGATAGCATGGAAAAGAACAAGCATAACGTAATGTTCCATGAGGCTAATGCCTGCCCTGAATTCTGGGAACAAACTAGGTTAGCTGCTGGGCTAAACTTGGCAGAGCCGCTGCTGAAAGGAGCCCAGAGCATAATAGATTCTGAATAGAGGAGAATAAAAAGTTGAGAGTTGGAGTAATCGGAGGATCAGGATACGTAGGCGGAGAACTACTAAGACTGTTACTGCCACATCCAGAAGTAGAATTAACCACAGTAACATCCCGCAAAAACGCCGGCGAATATGTTTTTACGGTTCACCCAAACCTCAGAGGAGCCACCCAACTAAAATTCAGCCCCCCAGACATTTCTAACGTCACAGAAAATTGTGACTTAGTGTTTGCTGCGATGCCCCACGGCAAGTCAGTGAACCTCGTTCCACAGCTGCTAGAAACAGGAGTAAAAGTCATTGACATGAGCGCAGATTATCGCCTGAAAAACCCGGATGATTACGACAGGTGGTATGGATGGAAGCATACTCATCCAGAACTGCTGAAGGAAGCCATTTACGGTTGTCCTGAGCTTCACCGCCAAGAAATCAAGGATGCCCAGTTAATTGCATGTCCGGGATGCATGTCCACAGCTACGATTCTGGGATTGGCGCCTCTCGTAAAGGCGGGCGTAATCGAAAAGAACAGGATAGTGGCTGACGTGAAGATTGGTTCTTCGGGTGCAGGGCAAAAACCCACTGTTACTTCTCATCATCCTGAAAGAGCTGGAGGCGTGAGACCCTACAAGGTGGCGGATCACAGGCACGTAGCAGAGATCGAACAGGAACTAAATCTGCTAACAGACGAAAAGGTAACAGTCTCTTTCACGCCCCATGCAGTAAACATGATCCGCGGTATACTCTCAACAATTCACGCTTTCCTCAAAAAACCAGTAACAACAAGGGACATCTGGAAACTTTACCGTAGCCAGTATCAAAACGAGCATTTCATACGTTTTGTTAAGTTCAAGAAGGGACCTTACCAGCTACCAAACCCCAAAGTTACGCTGGGAACAAACTATGTTGACATCGGCTTCGAGTTAGACCCGCGCACACGAAGAATCATCGTGTTTTCTGCTATTGACAACCTCATGAGGGGCGCGTCTGGTCAAGGAATCCAGTGCCTAAACCTTATGCTTGGTGTAGACGAAAAAACTGGGATAGAATGTCAAGGTTTTCATCCGATGTGATAAAAGATGCTGATTGTAGTGAAGGTTGGCGGAAGCATCCTCGAAGAGGTTCCACTTGAACTGGTTTCCGACATAAAGAATGTTCTTTCTGACCACCAGTTGGTTCTGGTTCATGGTGGAGGAAAGGGCGTCACAGAAATAGCTTCCAAGCTGGGCAAGGAACAGGAGTTTGTGTTTTCGCCAACAGGCTTCCGCAGCAGATACACAGACAAGGAGACCATGGAAATCTTCACGATGGTTATGGCTGGACGAATCAACAAGAAGCTTGTTTCGGCTCTCCAGAAGCTGAAGATACCGGTTGTGGGTCTTTCAGGCTTGGATGGTTTTCTTGTGCGAGCGAAACGGAAGAAACGTCTGGTTATAGTTGATGAGCGGGGAAGGAAGCGGGTGATTGACGGAGGCTACACAGGAAAGGTTAGTCAAATCAATGCTTCTTTGCTGCAGCTCTTATTGGAGAATGGTTATGTGCCATTAGTGTCACCAGTTGCGGTGAGCGAGGAGTTTGAACCCCTTAACGTGGATGCTGATCGGACTGCAGCATATATTGCTGGGGCATTAAAGGCGGATAAGCTGGTTCTGTTGACGGATGTGGAAGGATTAACATTGGATGACAAGCTGGTGCCGAAACTGTCTGTTTCTGAGGTTGAGAAGGCTCTTCCAAAGATTGGGGGCGGCATGATCACTAAGGTGTATGCTGCTCAGGAAGCATTGAATCAGGGTGTTGGTGAAGTGGTGATCTGTTCTGGTGTCGGGGAGAATCCGATTTCTTCCGGTTTGAAGCATAAAAATGGTACGGTGATAAGCCGTGAATGAAAAAGAAATAGTTGATGTTGAAGAGAAAATTATGGCGAACACCTTCTCCAAGAGAAACCGTGTATTAACAAGGGGCAAAGGAGCCCTAGTTTGGGACATAAACGGCAACGAATACATAGACTGCACAGGCAGCTATGGCGTCTGTATTGTTGGTCACTGTCATCCAAGAGTTGTGGAGGCGGTTCAGAGGCAGGTGGAAACGCTTATCGCCTGTCACGCATCCTTCTACAATGATGCCAGATCAGAGCTTCTGGAGAAGATTATTGGGATAGCGCCTAAGGGATTGGATAAGGTTTTTCTTTCTAACAGCGGCGCCGAGTCGGTTGAGTGCGCCATCAAGTTGGCTAGAAAATATTCGGGTAAACCAGAAATAATTGCCATGGTGGGGGCGTTTCACGGTAAGACTATGGGTGCTCTTTCTGCAACTTGGAAAAAGAAGTATCGTGTGCCTTTCATGCCTTTGGTTCCGGGGTTCAAGCATGTTCCTCCGAACAATCTTGAGAAGGTGAGGGATGCTATCACAGAGAAGACCGCTGCGGTTCTAGTGGAGCCTGTTCGGGGAGAGGGGGGCGTCATGGTTCCTTCGGATGATTTTCTTCCTGGACTGCGGGAAATCTGTGACGAAAAGGATGTATTACTAATCTTTGATGAGGTGCAGACTGGTTTCGGTCGCACCGGAAAGGTTTTCGCCTGTGAACATTGGAATGTGGTTCCTGATGTTCTGTGTCTTGCTAAGTCGGTGGCTGGCGGTATTCCTATGGGGGCGACGTTTGCGAGGCATGATGTTATGGCGGCTTTCCAGCGGGGAGAGCATTCTAGCACGTTTAGCGGTAATCCTTTGGTTTGTGCTGCGGCGAGTGCTGCCATAGATGTGCTGGTTGAGGAGCGGTTGCCGGAACGTGCAGCAACGCTTGGAAATTACTTCAAGGGTAAGCTGGAGGGTTTAGCGGAGAAGCATAGGATTGTGCGGGAGGTTCGCGGGTTAGGTCTTATGTTGGGGATGGAAATGCGGTTTGACGTTTACAATATACTGCTCGGGTGCATGGATCGGGGCGTCCTTGTTCTGGATGCGGGAAGGAATGTTGTCCGGTTTCTGCCGCCCTTGGTTATCGAGAAGAAGCAGATCGACAGGGTGATTGAGGTTCTGGATGAGGTTATGGAGAAGGAGAACAGATGAGCGACGACTATGCAGTTGATTTGCTGACGCGCATGGTGAATATTTACAGTCCGTCGGGCAAGGAGGAGGAGATTTCCCTGTTCTTGGCTGACGAGATGAAGAAGCTTGGTTTACGTGTTCACAGGGACGAAGTTGGAAACGTGATTGGGGAGATTGGTGAGGGTTCTCCGATTATTTTGTTGTGTGGGCACATGGACACTGTGGAGGGCGAGATTCCAGTCAGGGTTGAGGATGGACAACTGTATGGTAGGGGTTCTGTGGATGCGAAGGGTCCCTTGTCTGCCATGATTGTGGCTGCTTCCAAGTTTGTCAAAGACGGTTTTCCGGGTAAGATTCTTGTTGTTGGCGTGGTGGATGAGGAGAAGGGAGGCACAGGAATCCAGCATTTTGTTGAGTCGGGAATTCAGCCTGATTATGCCATTTTTGGGGAGCCAAGTGGCTTGGAGAAGATTGTTTTTGGGTATAAGGGCATCGTAACTGTGAAGGTTACTGTTGAGACTCCTTCGGGTCATTCTGCTGCGCCTTGGCTGTTTGATAATGCGATTGAGAAGGCTATGGAGTTTTGGAGGCAGATTCATAAGCTTCATTTGCGGGAGGAGAAGCTGAAGAGCCGCTTCTACTCGATTACTTCATGTTTGACTGGCATTAAAGGGGGCAACAATTCTGCTTCGTTTATTCCTTCGCATTGCGAGATTCTGATTCAGTTGCGTATTCCGCCTCAGCTATCTCCCGAGGTTGTGTTTGAGGAGGTTAAACGGAAGATTGACAGGTACAAGGCGACTAACCCGAAGGTTACGGTTAATGTGGAGATGGTGGATGTTGCTAAAGCTTTTGAGGCTGATCGCAGGTCGGTTATTGTCAGGGCTTTGGCTTGGGGCATAAGAAAGACGACATTGAATTATGCTTCTTTTTCACGGAAAACTGGTACAGGAGACATGAATGTTCTCGGTAACGCCCTGAAGATTCCGGTGGTCACGTATGGACCCGGAGACTCACGACTAGATCATACACCCAACGAACACATAGACATCCAAGAATACCTAAACAGCATAGAAGTACTAAAAAAAACAGTAAAAAAGCTACCTGACTTCATAAAAAAACAACAAACTACCAAACAACAAGCCTAGACGATTGAGTCGATTAGATATAGATGTTATCGAAATCGAGTATACCGTGCACATCAGTAAGAAAAGACCTTTTGGTCTGCGGGCGCATAGCACATATCACTTTTTTATATAACTTCCCCAAAGATCATGTTTGAGCTGGTTTGATGTCTTTGGTTTACGTTTTGCTAAACACCGAACCGAGTCAAATGGAAAGCGTTCTAGAAGAAGTAAAAGAAATTGATGGCGTAGAAGAGGCTTACATGGTTTATGGAATCTACGACATCTGCGCAAAGGTTAAAACCGAAATTCCCCAACAACTCAAGGGCATAGTCCAGAAAATCAGAAGCCAAAACAATGTCTCGTCTACCCTAACGCTGATGGTTGTTCAAGAATAGGGCATTCAGGGAAATGTAAGCGCGCGCATGAAGTAGAATTAGATGTGCGCTCTTAATTTGGATTTAGTAAAGAATTCACCAAAAAACATGTTGTGTGTGCTGCGGCTAAAGGGTTAGTGTCTACTTTTTGGTTTTCACGTCAGCGTATACATAAAAACGTTCATGTACAAGCAGAAGAGGAGGCAAATCGTCCATAGTCACATTTTTAATTGTTTCATATAATGCCTGATCATCGGTTCTTCTTTTTATAATCACTCGCAACAAGCCATCATCGGATGGGTCTGTTTTTGAGATATCAACGGATATTGAATATAAATTGTTGAATTCGTACTCTTTTTGTGAAGTAAACGGTAAACCTTCCTCAATAATTTCAATGGGATTCATTCTCCACTCATCAAAGCCTTTTTCGCTGGCTGGTCTAATTACTCCCTTCCATCCTGTAGAATACTCCACCACAACAATGAAATCGGCTTTTGATGGTGAAGAAAGCTCCGCTGATACATACCACACTATTACTGAAGAGCTAATTATTAGTAATAACATGGTTACATGTAGCTTGTTGTACTTTGGTTTTTCAGATTCAGACAATCATTATACCACATAATTATTGCTGTCTCTTGTTTACCCTATTTAACTTCTGTCTTAAAATGAAAGAATGCGCGCGGACCGCCTTCTTTGAAGTCAGGTTTTACCGTGCAACTTGTCAAGAGTTTTGAGCTATTGGTAGCTTTGCCACTTACTTTCCAGTTCTGGATCTTGGATTGTCTTCATTACATAGTCGGCAAATTCTGCTCCAGTAGCACCATCCGATCTTCCGGTTATAACCACTTTTTTCTCATACTGGCCACAGATGTCAAGGGTCATCTCAAATTTCCTAGCTTCAGCAGCGAAACCAATATGGTTTAAGAGCATAACAGTGGCTCTCAGGATGCTGGATGGGTCAGCATAATCGGCTCTTCCGTCTTCAACCATTCTTGGAGCTGTGCCATGTATTGCCTCAAACATTGCGTATCTTTTGCCAATATTTGCGCTTCCAGCTGTGCCAACGCCTCCCTGAAATTCAGCTGCTTCGTCAGTGAGAATGTCTCCGTAAAGATTTGGCAGCACCACTACTCTGAACTGTGTCCTCCTTTTTGGATCCACAAGCTTGGCAGTCATAATGTCAATGAACCAGTCATCCCACTCCACTTCAGGATAATCCTTAGCTACCTGTTCCGCCACGCTGAGGAATTTTCCATCAGTTGTTTTTACCACATTTGCCTTTGTCACGACTGTTACCTTGTTAATTTTGTTTCTCTTAGCATAATCAAATGCCATCCGAATTATTCTTTCAGAACCCTGACTGGTTATTACTTTAAAGTCAACTCCAAGATCATCAGTGACATTTATGCCCTTCCCCCCAAGTATGTATGCTCCCTCTGTATTCTCCCTGAAGAATATCCAATCTATCCCTTCCTTGGGGACTTTCACTGGTCTTACGTTTGCAAACAAATCAAGCTTTCGTCGCATTGCAATGTTCGCGCTCTCAATATTTGGCCATTTATCCCCCTTCTTAGGAGTGTACAGTGGACCCTTGAGTAAAACATGGCATTTTTTGATCTCCGCCAAAATATCATCAGGTATTGCCTTCATAACCTTCACGCGGTTCTCAATAGTCAATCCCTTGATGACTTTAAATTCAACCTTCCCATTTTCAATCTCTTTTTTCAGCAGAAACTCTAGAACACGCTTTGCTTCCTTAGCAATATATGGGCCAATTCCATCTCCGCCAATGATTCCTATTATTATTGGTTTTAGTTTGGTATAGTCTATCCATTCCTCTGCTTTTTTCATACGTTCGACTCTTTCAAGCTGTTCTTCCAGTATCTTTCCAAAATGTTCCTTTGCTTCTTCAATTTCTTTACTCATTTTTAATCTCGCCATCTTTTTGTTTCTTATTTTATTTCTTCTTTTTTAGGAGGAGCATAAAGTATGTCATTCCATGGATGTCGGTACAGGTTTGTTTTGAGGCGTTTTTGATCTAGGATATGACCCATGAATCCAATACTGCGCCCGAGTACAAATAGCCCATTTAATGCTCCAGTTTCAATGATGCCGCTGATTTCCTTCTTGGAGAAACCTAAGCTGTTAAGTAGGTCAAGGAAAAGAATTCCTACGCATCCATCCACGTTCAGAATGAGATTGTCTCTCTTTGCGGTGGTTATTTTCTCAATCTTCAGAGCGTAGTCCAAGTACTCGGTTTTCGGAAAATTCTTTCGTGCATACTTTTTAAGAATCTCCACTCTTTTATCTGGGTTTATCACCGACTTAACACGATGGCCAATTCCGGGAATCAGCATGTCCATTGCCTTCATCTCACTAACCATCTCATGCGGCTCCTTTTCCTCATCATGAAACTTTTTGAACCAATATGCTGCTCCATCAATGGCCCCTCCGAATCGTGGGCCAATTGTTAAAAGACCGCTTACTAAGGAGGATATAAGATCCTTTCCTGCTCTTGCAGCTACAATGGCATTGTGGGCACCTGATACTGCAGGACCATGATCAGCCACTATCTGCAAAACCAGTTCGATAAAACCTGCAGCCCAATTCGGAAATTCTTTCTTGAACCAGAGAAGGCCAATGACTCCGCCAATTCCATAGCCATTTTCGATAACCTCAGTTAACGGTATACCCGCATACATGGGTTGATCCCCTCTCTCATCGGTGATTGTGCTAATGAAGTGGGTTGGCACCCTTATTTTTCCCTCAGCTAGAGCTTTGTTGAAATCCATAGGTATTTCCCGTGGCTCCCTATCAGGTCTTGGCTTAACTTTTTCCTCTTTCACTAGTTTATCAAAAGTTTGTTTTATTTTTTCACCAAGATCATCGAAGGAATCTGGGATGATGGCACCCGCTTCTTTCAAAGCCTTATTTTTTGCATCAGCCGTTTCTAAATCAGTTCTTGCTTTTGCCCCCGCATGACCAAACTGTACACCAGTTGGAAACATTTTGGAGCATGTTCCTATACACCATGCCACCAGCGGCTTTGTGATTTTTCTCTTTTTTAGCGCATCTGCAACATCATACTCGTCTTTGCCTCCAACCTCGCCAAGGAGAACAATCATAGCTACATCCGGATCCTCTTCATACCTCATTACGTGATCTTTGAAAGTGCTGCCTGGGTAAAGGTCTCCGCCAATAGCTATGCCTTCATAGACGCCATCGCTGTTTCGGGAAACGATGTTGTTTAATTCGTTTAGTAATCCCCCTGATTTTGAAACAAACGCAACGCTTCCTGGCCGGTGCAAACGAGATGCTATGATATTGTCAATCATGCCGCCGGTATTTCCTATTTTGAAAGCTCCTCCCTTGATCGCACCAACTGTTGCAGGACCAATTATCCACTTTCCTTTCTTCTTCGCAATTGCAACAAGCTCTTTTGTGTATCTTTCAGGAATTCCTTCAGCAATGATCGCAACCGTGCGTATGCTATCAATTTCAAAGGCTTCTTTTGTCCTAGGATAAGCCGATCTAAACGACGCGAAATTAATCATCACATCAGCTTGGGGATGGTTCTTGGCTGCTTCTTCGATGGTTGTATACATTGGTAGAATAATTTCTTCAGGTCCCCAGAAACATTTGTGATATCCGCCTCCTGTTGGATTAACAATCGCTGCAATGCTAGGAGTCTCCCTCTCACATGCATAGTCGAAGTCAAGCATCCTTTGAATAGCTCTTTCTTGGCATCCAAAAATAATTGCCTGCGTGTTTTTATCAAATAGTTTATAATTATCCATTATTATCACGTGCCCGCTTTTTCCGTAAGTCCCTTTGGAACTATTGATGTCATATGTGCCTCAGGTCCAAATACTTCAATGGGAACGCCAAGGGTCTTGCCAAGTTCTTTCATGTTTTTTAATCCTTCTTGATAGTTTGGTCCACCCCTGCGAACATAAATCTTAATCTTGTTGTCAATGAGTTTTTGCCTGTATTCCTTCAAAGCTTTTATTATGCCTGTGAAAGTCTTAGCAACATCAGTGAAGTTTGCGATACCGCCTCCAATGAGCAGAATTTTTCCTCTCGGATCTTTTTCTCTTGTCATGAGATCAATGATTGTCTTGGCATATTGGTAAGTCTCGTCTGTGGATGGATTCCCGCTGTATTCTCCATAATTGGCTAATTCATCTTTAAAACCTAGGTCAAAAACAGTGTCTGTATAAACAACGCTGGCGCCACCGCCGGCAACTATCGTCCACACTCTACCTTTCGGATTCAGCACGGTTAGCTTCAAAGAAGCACCACTTTTTCCATCCAGTTCCTTAATAAATTTCTCTTCCTCGATAAGCCCTCTTCCAAACGGCGCTGGGAATTCTATGTCTCCCCACTTATTTCCACACACAAATTGGGCTGTGTCATCAAGGCGTGCAACCGTATCTAACGGTATGAAGCCTCCTTTGGTTACTGTCATGGGGTTTATTTCGAGATAGGCGTAACCAAGGTCAGCGCAAAACTTGAACAACCCTTTGATGAACTCTGTAACCATGTTCTTTTCTTCGTCAGGAAGGTTTCTGGGTAGTTTTTCCTTTATCTTAATGTCATCAATGTTGGATAGGATTGGAACCTGTATGGTCACAACAGTATCCCAAACTTCCTCGATGTCTACTCCTCCATGAGCCGAGAAATGGATGGCATCGCCTTCCCTGTTGGAGGTTATGGCGACATAATATTCCTTATTCTTATCATGGGGAACAAACGGTTCGATTAGAAAATGGGCGAGCTTATCCGTTACTTTTCCTATCGTAATTTCCTTGTTCATCCGCTCATTTATCCAGTTCTTTGCCTCATTAAAGGTGGCATTAAGAAGTATGAGATTCTGTTTCCCTCTTTTTCCAATTAATTGATCCGGCTTGACCACCAACTTTTCTTTTTTCAACCAAGGATTTTGTTTGGCAAGGTCATCCATAGTTGTTTTCGGATCAATTAACACTATTTTTCCATCATATTTCTCAAGACCTTTGAAATATTCAGACCAAAATTTCGCCATCATCTTTTTTCCATGAAATTCACGTATACCTCTTTGAGCCATTTTTTTGCCTCCCATCAACTTTCAATCGGTCTATTTGTTTTTTATATAGGAAAGCATTCCACCTGCAAGAAGGATGTTCCGCTGTCTTTCTGATAGTTCATAATTTACCTCAAAATCTTTTCCTTTTGTAAGATTTTTTACGATCAGAGGCTCATTTTTTGATATCACTTTCCTAATGTTGGGAATCTGAATTTCATCTCCAGAATCTGTTCCATCATAATCAGATTCTTTTTTGAACATCAAGGGAATGATTCCGAAATTGATCAGATTTGCTGAATGTATTCTCTCAAAAGATTTCGCGATGACCACTTTTACTCCCAAAAACATTGGGCATAAGGCTGCGTGCTCCCTTGAAGAACCTTGGCCATAGCTTAGCCCTCCTACGATGATATTGTGTTTTCCTTTGTCTCTGTATTCTACAGCTCTTTTGTAGAATGTGTCATCCACTATTTCAAACACGAACTCGGAGTACTTGGGCACGTTAGACCGGTATTTCATCCTACTCCCAGCTGGAATGATGTGATCTGTAGTGATTTTATCCCCCACCTTGATGGTGACGACTCCAGAAATGTTAGCTGGCATCGGAGGATTAGATGGTGGTTCTCCAATGTTTGGACCCCGGTATACCTCAACTTGCTCTGGTGTTTCCGAAGGCGAAATAATCATGCTGTCATCTATATAGAATTTCTCAGGCATCTCCACTTGAGGATAATCCATTCCAAGGTCTCTCGGGTCTGTCATTTTCCCTGTAATGAGTGATGCAGCAGCTGTTTCAGGGCTTGTCAAATACAGGTTTGCAGTTTTTGTTCCGGAACGACCAAAGAAATTCCTGTTGGATGTACGGATTGATACCGCATTTGTTTGAGGCGACTGGCTGTTTCCAATGCAGAATCCGCAGACGGGCTCCGTAATTCTGGCTCCTGTAGACAATAGATCTGCTAGTGCTCCTTCTCTGGCAAGGTTCTCAATTACTTGTTTTGAGCCGGGAGAAATAACGAAGCTGACTGATGGATGAACCTTTTTTCCTTTCAGTATTTTTGCAACAGTCATCAGATCTTTATACGAAGAGTTTGTGCAGCTTCCAATACATACTTGATTTGCTGTCATTCCGCTAAGCTCTTTCACTGTTTTGATGTTCCCGGGGCTATGCGGATAAGCTACTAGCGGAACTATCTCACTCAGATCAATGTCAACTAGCCTATCATACTCTGCATCTTCATCAGCCTTGACTTCAACCCAGTCCTCTTCTCTGCCCTGAGCTTTCAGAAACTGTTTCGTAATTTCATCAGATGGAAACACTGAAGTGGTGACTCCACATTCCGCGCCCATATTTGTTATGGTTGCTCTCTCAGGAACCGAAAGCGTTTTTGCTCCCTCGCCGCCATACTCAAACACGGTACCAACATTACCTTTTGTGGTGAAAACCTCCAAAACCTTCAGAACCACATCTTTCGCAGAAACCCATGGTCTTAGTTTTCCCTTCAAATTGATTTTGGTTACCTTTGGGCACGTAAGATAGAATGGCTCACCTCCCATGGCAACGGCAATATCCAATCCTCCAGCTCCAATAGCGGTCATTCCTAATCCGCCTGCAGTTGGCGTATGGCTGTCAGACCCTAACAATGTCTTTCCGGGTTTTCCAAACCGCTCAAGGTGAACTTGATGGCAAATCCCGTTTCCAGCCCTCGATAATAAGATGCCATATTTAGCTGCGATTGACTGAAGATAGCGGTGATCATCTGCATTCTCAAAACCCACCTGGATTGTGTTGTGGTCTATATAACTCACAGAAAGCGCGGTTTTGACTTTTGGCATTCCCATTGCCTCAAATTGAAGATATGCCATGGTTCCGGTTGCGTCCTGTGTCAAAGTCTGATCTATTTTGATTGCGATTTCTTTGCCTGGTTCAAATTTTCCATCTACCAGGTGCTCTTCTAGTATCTTTTGAGTTATACTCTTCCCCATGCATGTTTTCTCCTTCAAACATTTCTGTTGAATTTTGCGATAGGGTTATCCCTACCATAAAAGCCTTCTATTTCATCGTATTTCTCATATAAAACATTACCTAATAACATCCTTCAGCATAGTTCCTTGATCTCAACTGTTTTTGCGTTAGAAACGAGGCTTAAATCAACGGGTAGAACCTGAAAAAAGCGTTTTTCAACCAATAAATCAGCATAAAGGAGATTAAAATGGGTTTACTGAAGCGGCAAAGCGAGGAAAACGATAAAAAAAGTTAAAATTTAACTGCTATTTTTGAAAAGAGGGAGTTTACTAAAGTTTTCACACTAGTTTTCATGGTAAAGGGTTTTATTTTGGGGTTCATGTCAGATATTGGATTGGTATAGTGGTGAGTTTGTGTTGAGGGTTGCTTTTCAGGGAGAGCTTGGCGCTTATAGTGAGAGCGCAGTCTACAGTTTTTTCGGTCAGTCTGTAGACGTGAAGCCCTGCAAAAACTTCGACGAAGTCTTCGAAAGCGTCAAAACCGGAGACGTAAACTATGGGGTTGTTCCCATCGAAAACTCCATTGAAGGCAGCGTAAACCGCACCTACGACCTGTTCTTAGAATATGACCTTAAAGTCTGCGGCGAAATAATCATCAGAATCAGTCACTGCCTTATCGCCCACAAAGGCACCAGCATCAACCAAATCAAAATGGTCTACAGTCATCCCCAAGCGTTAGCTCAATGCAGAAAATTTCTTGAACAACATAAACTCAAGGCAATCTCCACCTTCGACACGGCAGGCAGCGTAAAAATGATTAAAGAAGAAAAACTGATGGATGCTGCAGCCATAGCCAGCGAAAGAGCCGCCCAAATCTACGACATGACCATACTAGAAAAGGAGATAGAGGACATCAAAAACAACTCCACCCGATTCTTCGTTCTAGACAAAAAAGACTCACCCTACTCTGGAGAGGACAAAACTTCCATAATCTTCGCAGCTAAATCCGTGCCCGGAGCATTATACCATGTTCTGAAGGAATTTGCTGACAGAAACATAAACCTAACCAAGATAGAATCCAGACCCACCAAAAGCACCCCATGGGAATACCACTTCTACCTAGACTTTGAGGGACACAGAACCGAAACAAAATGCCAACAAGCCCTAAACAGCATCAGAGACAAAACTGTATTCGTGAAAATCCTTGGCTCCTACAAAGCAGCCAAAAAATCCAACTTCAGCCTCTAGGAATCATCCAAAAGCCGATACATAAGCCTATAATACCGCTCATAATCATGGTCCAGTTCCTGTAACCGTTTCTTAACCTGCCCCATTTTACGACCAAAACCACCATAATCTTTCCGCTTCACCAGATTAAGCCACTCTTCAACCTTCTCCAAAAACAAGCCCTCAATCTTCTCCATCTCAGGCAAACTCATGTGAAGATTAGAATAGAAAACAGGCTCCTCAGAAGAGACAGCTTCAACCAATGTCAACAAGAGCTTATAGGTTGCTCCACCCACCTGTTTTGCTTCAACAAAGTCCGAATTATTCATCAGCGTGTCGCCAGCAACCAAACCAACAAAATGGGGAAAACCTAAAACCAATGACATCAACTCATCATGCCGCCTAGGCGACAAAACCGTCACCTTTGCATTCCGCTCCTCCAACCAGCCCTTAAACTCCGCAGCGAAACGTCTCTCCTCCTCGTTGACTGGAGTTAGAACAAAATTCTGCCCCTCAAGGCTTTTGGCTCCGGGACCAAAAACAGGATGAGTCCCCAAGGTGATGCCCTTATTCACGTATTTGTGCAGCAAATTCACTGGAATCTCTTTGATAGAGCCGATGTCCATGACAACCTGACCCGACTGAATGCGAGAACCAATCTCCATCAGGACAGCTTCCAAGCCATCCAAAGATACACACACTAGAACCCAATCAGCACCCTCAACAGCCTCCACATTGCTGCCGGCTAATTCAACCCCAAACTCATCCCTTAACGCCTCT
>Ga0307422_1000567_pt1 | contig 20664 bp, 23 predicted proteins | sample SalMarWE160290MG_FD_202153 | JGI IMG/M metagenome (GOLD analysis project Ga0307422, IMG submission 202153) | Salt marsh sediment microbial communities from the Plum Island Ecosystem LTER, Massachusetts, United States - WE1602-90 | ecosystem: Environmental > Aquatic > Marine > Intertidal zone >...
CTCCATCCTGAACCTTGTCCATATCGGGAGCTTCAACATAATCGTTGTTGATTTTGTCGAGTACGTGAATAAATACAGCCAGTTCCTTATAGGCGTCATTTTCCGCTACAACTCGCCCGTAAAACTGAGCGGATATGCCGTATAGAATGACGATAAAAGAACCGACAAAAAACAGCCACTTGCTTTTGGACATTAACCCTCTCCTGTGGGCAGGATAAGACTTGTGAATATTATAGCAATCACACCTGCCTTTCAACCGGAGTTAACAGCCCTTGCTGGAAGCACAAAGGGCCGCGTTCCGAGCGCCGCAGGGACGCCGACTGCTTATTGACGCTGATGAATCTATATGATGAAATAATTTGATGCCTTTCAAGGGACGCATCCTTGCAGTGGATTACGGCGAAAAGAACATAGGCCTTGCGTGCACGGACGAGCTGGGATTGATTGTGCGGCCTCTACCCTCAAGGCCCAATCCCGGACGAAGCGGTTTTTTCAAATTGCTGCGGGATACCATACGCGCGCTGGATATCCGGGAATTGGTCCTGGGAATTCCGCTCAGAATGGACGGCGCGCGCGGCGACGCCGCCGCCCGCATGGAAGAATTGATGGAAGCAATGAAAAAGTCCCTTCACCTGCCCCTCACCGGAATTGACGAACGGCTTTCCACGGTTGAGGCGCTTAAACTCTGGCGGGATATGACCCCGAAACAGCAGAAAAAATATCGGACCGTAGATTCGCTGGCGGCGGCTTTCATATTGGACAGATATCTTAAGGATCATTAGACTTGCGGCATTGGGCGCTCATCATTACTGCTGTTGTAATACTTATTGTTGCCGGGCTGGTTTTATTTTTAATGCGGCTTCAATCGGAGCTGGAAACTCCATACTACGGAGCGGCGGGACCGGAGACCTTTGTTCAAATACACAGAGGCATGAATACGACCCAAATAGCCGAGCTGCTTGAAAGCTCCGGGCTTCTCCGCTCCCGGCTGCCGTTTCTCATGTACGTGCGTTACAGGCGTATGGGGCATCGAATTCAGGCGGGAGAATACCATTTCACCGGGCCCGACACGCCAAGGCGCATAGCCCGTCGCTTGATCCGGGGAGACGTCTATTTCAATTCAATAACGGTTCCCGAAGGCTTGACGGCGCGCGAAACGTTTGAGTTGCTTGCGCGAAACGGGTTGGGGGATTCCTCGGAGATGGAAAAGCTTTTTTTGCGAACGGACTGGATCCGCGATTTGGATCCGGCGGCGCAGAATCTCGAAGGATATTTATTCCCGGAAACTTATCGTTTCGGCCGCGACGCCGATTCGCCATCGATTCTTAAGGCGATGATCGGTCAATTCAGCAAGCGGTTCACCGAAATTTTGGAGACGCATCCGCCCGAACCCGGGTGGGATGTTCGGCGGGTAGTTATCCTTGCCTCCATGATTGAAAAAGAGGTAAGGGAAAAGGAAGAGGGCCCCTTGGTGTCTTCCGTCTTGATCAACCGGCTGGAAAGAGGGATCCCCCTCTCCTGCGACGCCACAATTCTCTATGCCATGAAAATTGCGGGAACCTACGACGGCAACTTAAGCAAGTCGGACTTGAAAATGGATTCCCCTTATAACACGTATCTCCATTTAAATCTGCCTCCGGGCCCTATCTGCAACCCGGGAGCCGATTCGCTGCGCGCCGCTCTCAAGCCCGCAAGAACGCACTATTTATATTATGTTTCCCGCAATGACGGGACCCACCATTTTTCCAAAGACCTTCAATCGCATACGCGCGCAGTAAATAAGTACCAAAAATCCCTTTCTCGCCACGGGGGGACAACGAACTGAAAAAAGCTGCGAGTTTCATTCATCTATGGGCGGCTTCTGTTTTCTGAATTCCTCCGGCAGTGATTCCGTCACTTTTCTGGCAAATTTCAAAAAACTTTCAAGCATGCTTGTCGTCCCCCATTGCTGGGCCGACTCGGCGTCGAGAGTTTCGTCTTCGTTCATATCCAGCAGATGAAGGAGTTTTTGCGGTTCGGCCCTGTTGAGCGCGCATTCCAGCGCCATGCAATGGTCGCCCGCTTCGCACCAATTGTTCTCCACTTGCACATGCCGGACAAGCGCGCGGCGCAATGGGTCCTTACCGATATACAGCTGCCGCACTCTTCCGCTGTATCCGCAGACCGCCACGGAATAATCTTGGCCGGCAGCCAGTCTATAATCCAGCCACTTTGTTGGATATTTTGGCATGAAACTAGATCCCGTTCTGATTAAGGAACCGCCATGAATCGCAAGCATGCCGGCGTCTTTCGCGTTCGGCGACAGGGAATCCGACTCTAACACACGGTTCCGACAGTTCTAAAATCTTACGGCGACACCTGCGGTCAGTGTAAGCCCGGAATCCCATTTATCCCGGTTTGCCATGATGGACAACTGTGGAACCCCGCTGACAATATGGGCCGCATCGATAACGCCGCCGAAATGATCGCTTACCCAGACCTGCATTCCCCCGCCGTAGCCGACACTGAACTTTGTTTCGCTGAGTCCATAAGCATCGACGGTATAACTGTAACGGGTATAGCCCAATCCGCCTTTGGCATAAAATACGAAAGGGCCGCGCTGTTTGGTCTGATACCGGGCTCCGTAGTGGTTCGTAAACATTGAGATGCTGAAATTGGGCCTTGAGGCCGAACCGTAGAAATTAAACTGAGTGTAGAATGCAAACCACGGCGCCAGGTTTTGGGCGAAAGTAAAGCCGCCGCCATTAAGATTTGTATCTTTTATATCATAGGACTCATATCCAGTTTTAAAACTGAATTTTTGATACGATTGATAATGGCCCTGAAATTCGGTGCCGTATTCCTGCGCTGCAGCATATATGGGTGCCGACAATAGTATCAACGCCGCCAACAAGTATTTTACCGATTTCATCTCGCCTCCATATTTTGAATTGCAACTTGATTTCATAAAGTCTAGCCTTTCGCTTGGCACTTTTCGAGACTTTTATTGCCTGGGATTATTGATGAGGATTCGCAGCGAGGCGGCGCCCGCCCTGCATGGAGCGCGCCGCCCAAAGATGAACCCTCGCGCCGCCAATATTGACTTGGAATTGCGCGGATGCTAGGATCCCACTATGCTTTCTGGATTGGCGATATTGCATCATAGATCTATCCCATTTTTTATTCTTTTTATTTCATGCTTTTTCTGTCGGCAATCCTTCCTTGCGGGCCAGTCGCAAGAGCGGAGTCTTCCGGACCCCGTCAAATTTTCGAAAAAAATCGATATCGTAGCCACTGCCGTCAGGGCCGTCTTTGAAGATATGGAATTCAAAATCGAGCTTACGGACCAGCAGGGCGGAATCATCACCACACGGCCCTACGAATTTATTGCGGGCTCACTGACAGCAAGCGAGGCTCGAAAGATTGCGGATGTGGCGGAAACACGCGCGGAAAATTGGATCCGAGCCCAGTACTCCGTTGAAGCTCTATTGGAAATAGTCAGCCCGACGCAAACCATGGTCACGATACACACCAAAATAGAAGCATTGAATAAAGACATTGACGGTACGGAAAAATGGATTCCCCTCGATTCCCTGGGTATAATTGAGCGGCGCCTGCTGGGAAAGATAAGCGTCAAGCTGATGGAAGAGGATGCTCCTGCGAACAGAAGAAAGGGATTCTGGGGACAGACGCCTCAGCCCGTTGATCCCCGTCAACCGAAATTCCCGACAATTCCGCACAGGTAGCTTTGCTGAGATCAGTCTTTTCCGGAAAGCCGGCTGTTTTAGATCTTATTGATTTTCGATGGCGGCGTCTGCATTGCGGCCGTCATTTCTGCGGATTGCAGAAAAAAAAAGAAATTGGATAAATCAAAGATGCGCGGCGTCCAACCGGAATCGGGCGGCAAAGAAACGCTCTCGAACCCGGAAGAAAAGCCCTCCCGATCTCCGGCGGCTTCTTCCGCTCCGGCCGATTCCCCGGCATCCCCTTCTTTTGCCATGCTGAACCATTCGTCCTTGCTGGCCGATATAGGACGGGCCCTTCTTATCATCTTAAGCCTCCTGGTTGCCGCGGGATTTGTGTTGATTCTGCTCCCGCAACCCGCGGTTGACAGTCTCGCCGACGGCATCCGGTCGCGCTATCACGCCGCGCCTCAGGAACAAATCGCTTTACTGTACTTGGGCGACGAAATCCGGAACGGCGAATTTCTGGTCCGGGGAGTGGTGAGGAATATCACGCCCCAATCCATTGAGGGAATGGAAGCGGCGATCCGCTTTTATTCCCACGACGGACGCGTGCTGCGGACCACGATCGTGCGCATGGACAAGGATGAAATCGCTCCTGATGAAATCGCAAAGTTCGAGCTGTCCTATCCGAATTATAAAAGGGAATTCGCAAGTTATGCGGTGGAGTTTGCTTCGCGACAAGGCGCCCTGGTGCCCTATAAAGACATGCGCCCCGACCCTTCAAGCCGCTGACATTATTCGTATAGTAGATGAGCCTGACCCGTAAAATGGAGGGAACCGTCTTGCGTTGAGTTTGGGGAACCGCATCCTCCCACTCGTATCATGCCCGCCGCCGGAACGCGGTCTGCTGTACTTTTACTACGCGCCGCTATCTCGCTCCCTTGCCGAAGAGCACAACCGGGAACGTCCGCAGAAGAATTTTGAGATCAAGCATCAGCGACCAATTGTCAATGTAGTGCAGATCCAGTTTCATCCATTCATGGAAATCTATTTCATTCCGACCCGAAACTTGCCAAAGGCAAGTGATCCCGGGCTTTACGCTCAGCCGTCTCCGCTGCCAGCGCGTGTATTCCTTAACTTCATCCGGGAGGGGCGCACGCGGGCCGACAAGACTCATATCGCCCTTAAGCACATTCCAGAACTGAGGCCACTCGTCAATGGAACTCTTCCGAAGGAAGCGGCCCAGCCAGGTGATGCGCGGATCGTTGCGCATTTTAAAAACCGGCCCTCCCATTTCATTCAGATGTTTGATTTCCCATAGGACATCCTCGGCGCCCTCATGCATGCTCCGGATCTTATAGAGGACAAATTTGCGCCCGTAAAGCCCGCAGCGGACCTGCCGGTAAATAACGCTCCCCTTCGACGTCCCCTTAACCAGAATTGCCACGATTATCAGAAACGGCATTAAAACCACAAGCAGGGTGGCGGACAGGATTATGTCCAGAATGCGCTTCACCAGCAAAGAAGCCGCGTGATCGGGGGCGGTGCTGAACGTTATGATCGGAACATTTTCGAGAAACTCCATGGAAAGGTTGGTAACCTTTGCAGGGAAAAAATCGGCCGCAAGCCGGGTCCGGATGCCCTGCTCTTTGCATAATTCCAAGATTCCATCAAGAATATCGAGGTTCGGGCGTTCCCCCAAAAAAATGATCTCATCCACGACATTGTTGTCGATAATGCCGGGCAGATCTGAAACGCATCCCAAGACATCGCCGTCGGCCGATCCGCATCCTTCCGTGCCGGCATCCACATAACCCAAAACATTCAATCCCCATTCGGAATAGCGCGAAATCAAATCTCCCATTTTCCTCGCTTTTCCGATGGAACCGACGATGAGGATATTCCGGCTATCCTTCGAGACAAACGCCCGCCCTCTCCTTTTTGAATGAAAAAATACCAGGAGCCGGCTTGCCGTCAGCAAAAGCGCCTGGTAAAAAACAAAAAGCGCTATCAAGGGACGGCTGAGATCCAGTTTTAAAGCAAACGAGAAAAATCCCAAAAACAGCCAAAGGACGATGGAGCTCTCAAAAACGATTCTCAGCTTCTCCAAATCGGAGCGTCGAATGGAAATGCGGTAGAGCCCCAGAGAAGCCGCCACGGCCATCCAGCAGGCCAAAGCCAATCCAACGATCCAGAAATATCGGCTTATCGGCAATAAAGCGGGATTCAAGAGCCCGTCCAGCGTTGCAGGGAGAACATGCTCTATATGGATGCGGCTCCAATAGGCAAAGGGAAAAGCCGCACAAGTCAGGAGAATATCCGCAATCAGCTGCAGCCTGTTATAAAGAATCGCTCGCTCTCGGAACATCGCCTTCTCTCTAATTAGGATGTGTGATTATACCATAGCAGCCTGCGGTGCAAGTATATATGGTGCGCGCTCCCAGCGGCCGGCGATAAAAACACAACCGCGCGCAGGCGGATAAAATCGATCCGGAGTTCTTCGCACGCCCGTCAATTTCATCCATGCCGCGAGTTCCCGGCCGACAACCGCCGCTCCCGCGGTTATTCCGCTTTCCCCCCGGGGCAGATAATGTGCAGGGTCCGCCGGTCGCCGCCGGCATCTTCGATTTCAATTTGCACGGCCCCCTCCGGCATGGGAGACAGCCGCTCGCTCCACTCCACGACTGTGACCCCATCAATCCCCAAAAAATCCTCGAGTCCTATCGAATAAAGATCTCTTTTCCCGTGAAGGCGATAAAGGTCCACATGGTATATGGGACAGTCCCCGCGGTAGATGTTTACTATCGTGAAAGAAGGACTGCTGACTGCGCCGGGATCGCTTAAGCCGAGTCCCTGAGCAATGCCTCGAGTGAGAGTTGTTTTTCCCGTTCCTAGATCTCCCCGAAGAAGCACGACGGCCGGAATAGGCAGGCGCTCGGCAATGGCGGCCCCGATCCGTTGAGTTTCCTCGGAAGACTCGCTGAGAAATGTTTTCTTCAGCAATTTTCCCCCAGTTGCGCGGGCATTCATGAGGCCCATGCTCTTTCAATAGCGCGGGGCAAGTGCACCAGAAGATCGGTTGCTATCAGAGGCTCCATCCCTTCCGCTTCCGCGGCCAGATCTCCGGCGGATCCATGAAGGTAGACGGCGGCCGAAAGGAAATCCGCCAAATCGGCGCCGGGTTCACGACCGTGCCGGATCATCCAGCCGGCGACAAATCTGGCTGTCATCCCCGCGAGAATGTCGCCGGTTCCCCCGGTGGCCATGCCGGGATTCCCCGTGAGATTTATGAAAAGGTCGCGCTTCGGAGTCGCAATTACGGTTTGAAATCCTTTTAGGACGACATAACACTGGTGCGCAGCCGCGAAGCTTTCGGCCGTCTTCAGCCTGCTTTTTTGCACATCCGCTGTCTTTTCCCCGATCAGGCGCGCCATCTCTCCGGGATGCGGAGTAATAATGATGGGTTGGTTTTCTCCATTCTGAAGCGGCTCCGCCGGCGGCACATACGCGTTGATGCCGTCCGCGTCCAGCACCACGGGCACGGGAGACCGCCGAACAAGCTTCCATACAAGCCGCCGAGTCGAAGGATGGGTCGTCAAGCCCGGGCCGATCGCCAGAGCATCCGCTTGAGGCAGTTGCGCAATCACTCTTTCGGCCCCTGTCTCGTCCAGGGATCCTTCTTTGGTTTCGGGAAGAAACTCCGTCATCAGTTCGGGAAATCTCCCCGCAACGCTGCCCTGGAGGCTTTCGGGGAGCCACAGGGTAACCAATCCAGATCCTGAACGAAGCGCGGCAAGGCCCGTCATCAATGCGGCGCCGCTCTTGCCCCGGGAACCGGCTACGACGTAGACATGGCCGAAAGAGCCTTTATGGCTGTCCCGAGCTCTTTTGGGAAGGGACTGGCGCACTTGCAGCGGATCCGTCACGTTTGTGCGAAAACCCGGGTTCTCAAATAAAGCCGCGGGCGAGCCTATGGGAACGACAATGACGTTGCCGGCGAAATCCGAAGCGGGAGGCATTACGTGGGCGAGCTTCAAAGCCGAAAAAGTGACCGTCAGCCGCGCCTTGACGGCAGGCCCCGGAATTTCCGAGGCATCGGCCATGAGGCCGGAAGGGATGTCGACGGAGGCCACAAAGGCGTGCGCCGACGATTTGTTGATCCATTCCACCGCGTAGCGGTAATCGGGCCCGACGGCTTTGGTAAGCCCCGTTCCGAAAAGCGCATCCACGATCACATCGAAATCGCCGGCTTTTTTCAAATGAGTCCGAACTGACTCCGCAGCGGACAGGGCCTGAATCGGCAATCCGATGGCTTGGTCGATTCTATAATTCGTCAAGGCGTCCCCCTTGAGATTCTTGGGATCCGCTAAGAGGAATATCGACGGCACGGCGCCCCGAAGCGCCAGATGCCGCGCCACAACAAATCCATCCCCTCCGTTGTTCCCCTTGCCGCAGAAAACTGCAATTCGCTTGCCGTAGAGCCCCGGGCAAGCTTTGGCAAGCTCGTCCGTAAAAGATCGGCCGGCGTTTTCCATCAGCAAAAGAGACGGGATGAAATACCGCTCCGTGGTGAGTTTGTCCACTTCCGCTATTTGCGCCGCTGTCAGTATTTTCATCAGGACCTCCCTAATGGCAATCCACTCTTCATAGTTTACCGTACCCTATCTTCGGAGAACCGCGCAAAACCAATTTTGTCGCCCGCCCGCAACCCGCCCGGCGTCCTATGCCGCCAAGGAGCAGTTGACACCCCCTTGAAAAGCGGCCAAAATTAAAAAGTGAGACATAAGGGCGTCGGAGGCATCTTAACGGGAGTCAATAGATGCTTGGCCGCTTTTGTTTTCGCCATTAGCATAGCGGGCTGCAGGGGATAAAACAATTGCTCCTGGTGGAGGGCCTTATGAAGATGCTGCGCATAAAACCGGTTGCGTTTATATTGGCGGCCGTCTTGGTTGCGCCGTATTCATTCGCGGACAGGAAACACGGCGATGTTGAAAATATCGGCAACCGCAACGTTTCAGGTCGGATTTTCGGCATTTTACCCAACTGGATATCCCTGGAAAAGGAAGTCAGCTTGGGAGCCGAATTGGCGGCGGAGTTCGAACAGACAGCCCGCCTTGTTGAAGACCCCGTCCTATGCGAATATGTGGATCGACTCGCTCAAAACCTTGTCAAGCATTCCGATGCCAAGGTTCCCTTTCACGTGAAGGTTGTAGATACCGACGAGGTTAACGCATTTGCGTTCCCCGGCGGCTATTTTTATGTTAACAAGGGCCTGGTTTTGGCCGCGGATAATGAAGCGGAACTGGTCGGCGTTATGGCTCACGAAATTTCTCATGTCATAGCGAGGCACGCCACAGAGAGGCTTTCAAAGGGCCAGTACCTTCAGCTGGCATCCATTCCCGCGCTTTTTGTCGGGGGATATATAGCGCAAATGGGAATTCAAAACGCTTTGGGGTTGGGCATCGATCTCAGCATTCTCGGCATCACCCGGGAATCCGAAAGAGAAGCGGATCAGCTGGGAATTCAGTACCTGTGGAACACGGGATATGACCCCAATGCCTTTGTTTCCTTCTTTGAAAAGCTGCAAGAAGAGGAAGCGAGCAATCCCGGCAGGTTGTCGGGGTGGTTCCGAACGCATCCGTCAACGGAGGACCGCATCCTGGCTTCTCTTGACGAACAGCGTTACTTGCCTGAAAAGGACTATTACATCGTCAATACTTCAGAATTCGACCGCGTAAAAGGCCGCCTGCTGTCCATAGACATTGCCCAAAAGGCCGAAGATGCCGAAGCCCCGGAACAGAAAAGGCCGACGCTGAAACGCCGGACATCGGACAGGGACGGCCGGGATCCCGGTGCTGAAGGTGACGAAGAGGATTCCCCCGAAAGGAAACGGCCGACGCTGAAGCGTCCCGAAGAACAATAATTGCCATTGCCGCCAGCAAGCCGCGGGCGTTCAATCCGGATTATTCATGAAGTTTCCGATTGCCGTATCCATGATTGGATCTTCCGTGCGCTGATCTTGAATTCCTGCGATGAAAACATGAATTATGCGCCGCTTTTTTTAGCGGCTGGCGCTGATTTCTTGCTTTAGGCATGCGCCTTACGCGGAGGATGGAACAGCATCCAAAAGAATTTCGGCGATCATCAGCTATTTGAAACAGTTTTCCCTTATCCATCGTATTGATAGCTGTTAGCAATGTTGGCTGCAATTAATCATCAAGGAGCTTAGTATGAAAAAATGTGCTGCTTTGCGACGCTGTGTCCTGCCAGTATTGGGCATACTTGGGTTGGTTTTGTCTTCCGCAGCGGTTTCATCCCCCGTCATTATCGCGCAGGAAACCGATTCAGCTTCTCCGGAGCAGGCACAGCAGTCTGATTCGGACAGTCTTCCTCCCCTGCCGCTAAGCCCGATAGAAAAGGCGGAGAAAGACGGAACGGCCCTGCGGGTCTCGCTGCAGGATCTGACAAAAATGGCGCTTCAGTACAACCTTGACATTGCGATCCAGGACACGAACGAGCAATTGAATCAACAGAGGATTCTGCAGCAATACGGCAGCTATGATCCTCAATTAACCGCCCAGCTCAGCTTTAATTCGAGAAAGAACGCCAACACGTCTCAGTTCGACTATTCATCGGAGGCTTTTAACAAGAACGACACCGCCCAGTGGACTTTTAGCTTCACTCAGCCGGTCAAAAGCGGCGGATCTTTGACGGCGCAGTGGAACTCCAATAGATCTGAAAGCAACAGCAACAGCGCTGTGTTTAATCCCCGATACAACAGCACCGTGTCCGTTCAATTCAAACAGCCCCTGTGGCGCAACTTGAGGATCGACAGCAACCGTTCCAATATCAAATTGGCGAATCTGGACCTCGAAACCAGCGACAGCCAATTCAAACAAAAAGTTACCGATATTATTGCAAATATCCAAAACAGTTATTGGGACCTGGTGGCCGCAATCCGAAATTATGAAATCCGGCGCGACTCGGTGGAGTTGGCTCAAACCAACCTCCGGGACAACAGGAAAAAAGTGGAGGTCGGCACGCTTGCCCCCATCGAGGTCACGGATGCAGAAGCCAATGTAGCATCCCGTGAAGTGGATTTAATCGGAGCGGAAGAAACGATCCTGCGCTCGGAAAATACGCTGCGTTCGTTGATTTCCAATGATCGAAATTCGGAAATCTGGGGCAAAGTGATCGTGCCTACCGACGCGCCCGACTTTGAAGAGTATAAAGTCGATATATCCACCGCCATAGAAACAGCCCTGAAAAACAGGCCCGAGCTCGAACAGGCGGCTATTAATCTAAGGCAGATGGATATACGGCAACGATTGAATGAAAACAACCGCAAATGGCAGGTGGACCTAACCGCGGAATTAGGAAGCAGCGGAACTGCAGGCCCCCAAGGATGCCAGAAAGATCCCATTTCGGGAGAGTGTCGAACGGGGCTGGACGGAAAGCCGATTCTGCTGACGCCGCCAGCCTTGGTCGGCGGCATTGGCAATTCTTACAAAACCATGTTTACCGAAGGATTCACAAATTGGCAGGTGGCCTTCCAGGTGACGGTTCCGCTCCGGAATAGAAGCCTCGATGCGCAGATCGCCCAGCAACGGATTCAGAAGCAGCAAGAGCTTATGACTATCCGAAAAACCGAACAGACCATTCAGGTGGACGTGCGCAACGCGATTCAAGCTCTGGAAACCAACCGCAAGCAGGTGGAGACGGCTGAAGTGGCGCGCAAACTGGCCGAAGAACGCCTGAGGGGAGAAGAAAAGCGGTTCAATGCGGGTCTCAGCCAGAACTATCTGGTGCTGCAGCGGCAAAACGAAGTTTCCTCGGCGCAGTATCAGGAACTGCAGGCATTAATCCGTTACAAACAGGCGGTGATCACCCTTCAAAAGGCAATGTATACGCTCATCGAATCCAATCAATTCGAGATTGCCAAGGACAGTTCCGAAAGCGTTGCCAGCTTGAAATAGCCATCGTCGACGATTTGCGGTTGGGGATCCGCAGTATCGATCGCCAACCGCAATTCAAACATCCCGCGCATTTCCCTCTCCATTTCGCATTAAATCATTTACAATCGCCCCATGAATAGCGAAGCTCTTATCTATGCCTTGTTCGGACTGGTGATCGGCAGCTTTTTGAATGTGTGCATCCATCGAATCCCCTTGGGGAAATCAATCGTATTCCCGGGCTCCGCATGCCCCCATTGCGGAGCTCCCATACGCTTCTACGACAATATCCCGATTCTTTCTTTCCTCCTCTTGGGAGGGAAATGCCGGTCCTGCGGCAAACCCATATCGCTTCAATATCCGATGGTGGAATTACTGACGGCGATCGCTTTCTACAGCTGCTGGAAAACCTGGCATTTCTCGCCGCCGACTTTTATAAACTCCCTTTTCCTTTCCATCGTCATCGTTCTCGTTTTTACCGACTACCATCACCAAATTCTTCCGAATAAACTGACTCTGCCCGGAACGGCCGCCGGCTTGATTCTGAGCCCCTTTCAATCGTCCGAGTTTTTTGAAGATTGGCTTTCCTTAAAAACGGCTTCGATTGTCGGTCTTGAGAATTCGCAGATTGCATGGTCGCTGGCAGGTTCGGCGCTGGGCGCAGTGATCGGAGGAGGAAGTTTGTTCCTTCTGGCCTTTTTCTATGAAATGCTCCGCAAGAAGCAGGGGCTCGGAATGGGCGACGTAAAAATGATGGCAATGGTGGGAGCCTTCCTGGGTCTGCGGATGGCCATTTTGACGGTTCTCATCGGTTCGGTGATCGGAACGCTCGTCGGCGTCTTTCTTATACTCTTCCGCAATAAAAGCCTGCAAACCAAGCTGCCCCTGGGAGTCTTTCTGGGAATAGGGTCCGCAATCAGCCTTTTCTACGGTCTTGTTTTCTGGCGCTGGTATTTAAGAATTCCTCGATAATTTTTTGGCTCAAAACCGGGAAAAACCATTCAACAGGCATGGTAAAAAGCAGATTGCTCGATCCACTCGCCTTTGAAGGACACACTTTTGCGGAATTGTTGATTGTCATAGCCTGCGCAGCCGTTATCGGCCTCGCCGCAGTGCCCAATGTCGCCCGCCTGCAAAAGGAGTGGAATCTCTGGGGAGGAGCCAGAATGCTGGAAACTTCCCTGCAATGGGGCAGGATGTACGCCGTTTCCTTCAATGCGCCCGTGCTTTTCAGAGTGGGAGACAACAGGCGCAAGTTCTATTGGGAGGATCCGGAAAGCGGCGAGGCGTTCACCGCCTCCGTCCGGCACCTTTCGGGCGGCATCCGCATCGAGTCTTCTCCAAGGCGCCCGCTGCGTTTTTACCAGCACGGCAACGCGGCTCCGGCCGGGACTTACATAGTCAAAGGAGAAGCAGGATCCTATGCCGTTGTCGTAAGCCCCGGCGGAAGGATTCGGATTCAAAGAAATTGATCCAGGCCCTGAAATCGCGGCTTATTCGACATTTGTCACAAAGGAGCGCCAAACAAAAAATGTCTCTTCCGTCCTGCGGAAACGCATGCTGTTTTCGCAACCACGGCGTGTTTTGCAGTGTCGGATTATTGAGGAGCCAGGCTTTGACTAAGATTTATCAGCTTCTGCAGATGCGCCATGGCGTTTCCGGAGCGGATCGATTCGCGCGCAATCTCGATGCCGCCCCGTATATTTACGGCTGTTCCCGCCGCCACGAGGCCTGCGGCGGCATTCAAAAGAACGATGTCCTGCTGCGCGCCGCCGCTGCCGGAAAGAACCTTGCGTATAATTTGCGCATTTTCCATGGCATCGCCCCCGCTGACAGCGCTCATGGGAGCGCGGCGGATTCCAAAATCCTCGGGAGCTATGTAGTAGGTCCGGACATCCCCGTTCTTGACTTCGGAAATCTTGCTCTCTCCCGTAATGGTAATCTCATCCAATCCGTCCAAACCATGAACCACAAAGGCACGTTCCGTTCCAAGTTCTCGGAGAACCTGCGCCATTATTTCAGTAAGACCCTCGCTATAGACGCCGAGGATTTGAGCGTTGGCCCCGGCCGGATTGCAGACAGGCCCCAGGATATTGAATACCGTCCGTATTTTCATTTCGCGCCGCGCAGTCCCGACATAGCGCATCGCTCCATGCAGCAGCGGCGCAAAAAGGAATCCGATTCCGGCCTCATCAATGCATTTTGCCATGGCACCGGGATCGAGGTTCAAGCTTATGCCGAGAGCTTCCATCACATCCGCGCTGCCGCAGCGACTCGAAACGCTCCGGTTGCCGTGCTTGGCCACCTTTACGCCTGCGCCGGCGATAACGAAGGCGGTCGCAGTGGAGATGTTGAAGGTGCCTGCTCTGTCGCCCCCCGTACCGCAGGTATCCACAAGTTTTTCCCCGCCGTTCGGAGAACCGCCCGCCGCAACCATCGCATGAGGGCAGACGCGGGTCGCCTTTGCTCGAATAACCCTGGCAAATCCAATGAGTTCATCGACAGTCTCGCACTTCATACGCAGCGCCGTCAGAAACGAAGCAATCTGAACATCCGTCGCCTTCCCGCTCATGACTTCATTCATAAGCGATTCGGCTTCAGAACGGCTGAGATGCTGTCCTTCGACTACCCTTTGAATCCCCTCGATGATATTCATTTTAATGAGTATATCCGTAAAACTATGCGATTACGAAAAAAATCCGCGGCGAAATTCCCGCGAAATGTCATCTAAGAAAGAACGGCGATCCTGCCGATTAGATAAAGGAATTGTGTAGACCCATGACAGTAACAATTCGCTTGAACAGGATTCAGGGCTTCAGCCTCATAGAGGCGATGATTGCCCTCGTTTTGATAGCTTCCGGCGTTTTGGCTTCCTCAAGCTTGTTCGCCATCGCCGCAAGCTCGGATTCGCTTGCGCGGTCCATGGGAGCCGCGACTATTGCAGCGGAGGACAAACTGGAGTGGCTTGCAGCTCTTTACAGCAGGAATCCGTCGGCGGAGGAGCTGACTCCCGGGACTCACGGCCCGGTGCGCAGCCGCATCATAAATCCCTCCGACGGAACCGTACTGAATCGATTCGACCTGGCGTGGACCGTGAGCTTTGTTCCGGACCCGCGTCCGGGCAAGGGCAAGGAAGCCAAACTTGTGCGAGTGGAGGCCACGCCCGTCCATGCTAATGGGGCAAAAAACAGCCGCAGCCCCTTTAACAAGGTATTCAATGTAGCGACCATCTTCAGTTTGAGGATGAAATGACAGCGTCACAATTTGCAGTCGCGAAACCACAGGCCGACAACCGCCGCGGCGAGAGCCGCGGATTCACGCTTTTGGAATTGTTGATCGCAACCTTCGTCACCGCCATGGCTGCGGCGGCCGTTTTCGGCCTGCTCACGGAAATCCAGCAAACGGCCGGTTACCAGGGCGAAGTGCAGCAGGTAATCAACAATACCCGGATGGCGATGCGGACTGTGCAGCGATATATTCGACAGGCGGGAAACGATCCTCATAATACCGGCTTATGTGGAATAACCATTGTTGGAGGGTCGGAAGTAAAAATATGTTCGGATATCACAGGATCCTCGGGCGCGCAAAATCCGGACAAAGGGGATCCGGACGGCGATATGGAAGATTCCGGAGAGAATATAACCATCCGCTACAACAAACGCACAAGATCGCTCGAGGTCGTGCCCGGAAATGGTCCGGCGCAGATTATCGCCGGTTATATTTCCGAATTTTCCATGGAATATTACGATGCGGATGGCAATACAACAGCGCTGGGAAGCGAAGTATGCACCGTCGCGGTCACGATAGCCGGATCAAGCCTCCTCGCCGATCCCAAGACCCATCGAAAATTCGGATTGAAACTCAGCGAAGCAGTTCGAGTACTGGCTTAATATAAAGGATAAGGAAAGCTATGGAATCCCCCATCAATAAAGAATAAATTGAAATATAACGTTGGAAATTTTTCTGAAGGGAAGAAACGAGGTGCTTTAATGAAAAAATTTGCCGCATTCTGGGCGACGGCTCTCTTCGTTGTGTTTGCTTCGACGGCGTATTCGCAATCGCTGGCTGATCTTGCGGCCGAGGAACAGCAACGCCGCGATCAGGTAACCAACGAGCGCGTCATTACAAAGGAACAAGCGGATAAATTCAGGACCGAGCCGGAAAAAGCTTTTATTGACGAAGATCAACCGCCAGCTAAGGAGGATTCCAAAGAAACCGAAGGTGAATCAGCGACGCAAGAGCAAGCTGAAAAGACGGATCCGGATGAACCTGTGGACTTCCAAGGCAGGCCCGAAAGCTACTGGCGCGAGACCATGTATGAAGCGCGAAAAAAGGTTAAGGATTTTGAGAACGAAGCAACCGTGCTGGTCTTGAAGCTCAATCGTTTACACAACGAGTTTTATAGCGAGGACGACGGATTTAAGCGCGAAATGATCCAGCGGGAGATCCAAAAAACCTTCTACGAACAGGACCTGAATAAAGAAAACCTGGCAAAGGCAAAAGCAGAGCTTCAGGATCTGGAAAAGGAAGCGCGCAAAAGCGGAGCTTTGCCCGGCTGGCTCTCGGGGAAAACACGTTAGCTCCCGACTCCCGGCTTTCACCTGCCGCTGTTTTTTAGCAGCATATCAACAGCGCGGAGTTTGCGCAGTCAGTCGCTTGACAGGCGAACTTGATTCTTACAGGATGGCGGTTGCCCTGCTTTGCCAACCAGGAGAACCGCAATTCCCCCAGTCAACAGCCGGCATTCAATATTTACAAAACCCGCCAGGCCGGCTCTTCGCTTCAGGTCTTCGGGGGGCGGAAATTCCTGCACGCTGTTCGGCAAGTATGCATAAGGGCCGTCCACTCCTGAAATCATCCTCCCTATTTCAGGAAGAATATTCAGGAAATACCAACGATAAAGCCACGCCAGCAGCGGCGTTTTAGGCATCCCGAATTCCAGAACGCCCAAGGCGCCGCCTTTTCGCAGCACACGGCGCATTTCCCTGAATCCCAAATCGATGTCCGCAAGGTTCCGCAAAACAAAAGCCGATACCACGACGTCAAAAGAGGCATCCGCGAAGGGAAGGGCCAGCGCATCCGCTTCCAATAGAGAAACGCGAAATTGCTTACTGCTCTCCCTCACTTTTCGGGCGGCGATGTTCAGCATGGGGCGGCAGAAATCGCAGCCGATTACAGGTCCCAGCTTTGAGAATGCCAGCGCCAGATCCGCGGTTCCGCAGCCGATGTCAAGGATTCCGGGAGAGGAATGCGAAATTCTTTTGCCTATTTCTCGAACGCAGGCCTTTCTCCACCGGCGATCAATGGTGGCCGAGAGGGCGTGGTTCAAAAAATCGTAGCGCGCCGCGATAGCCCCAAACATTTTGCGGACTTTAAGCGGTTTGTTTTCTTCTTTATTGCGTTGCAAGAGACGGCGGCCTTTAAACAATACTTCCCTTTGAGTGCAGAAACCTTTTTAGATATTTCCGCAGCGATAAAGGATCGATGCCGGCATGGACCTCGGCGCAGCCCAGCCTTCTTAGAAATACCATATGGATGTCTCCGGATCGGAACTTTTTGTCGCGCAGGAGTCCGTTCCACAGCTGCGTCAACGAGATTCCGCTCAAAGACGGAAGCCGGTGCACGCGGTGAATAAGCCCGGCCAGCCGCGCAGAAGAGGAGGCCTGCATCAGGCCGAGTTCTTCAGCATATCCCAGGGCGGCGATCATTCCCCAGGCGACGGCCTCGCCATGCTTAAATCTCTTATAGTCCGTGGCCGCCTCGATGGCGTGGCCGACCGTGTGGCCGTAATTAAGGATCATCCGCAATCCGCTTTCCTTCTCGTCTTCCTCAACGACCGCGGCCTTGATCCGCGCCGATGCCGTCACGATATGCTCCATTTCGGCGCTGCGGCAATTGACGATTCCGTCAAGGTTTCGCTCCACATAGCGCAACAGGAGCTCCGAGCGGATAGCTCCGCATTTGATGACTTCATAGAGTCCCGAAGCCACTTCCTTTTTCGGAAGAGTTTTCAGGACTCTCGTATCCGATAATACGGCGGCCGGTTGTTGAAAGGCGCCTATCAGATTCTTGCCTTGAGCCACATTCAATCCCACTTTGCCGCCGATGGAACTGTCCACCTGGGCCAGCAATGTCGTCGGCGCCATCACGAATGGAATTCCGCGCATGAATGTGGCCGCCGCGAACCCCGCGACGTCTCCAACAACCCCGCCGCCGAATGCCAGAATCCAGGAATTTCTGTCGGCATGCGCCCGAAACATGCCGTCGTAAATTTTCAACAGAGTCCTGTGATTCTTAAAACGCTCCCCATCCCCGATACGAATAACGGCCGGGGGCCCGAACTCTCTTTCGAGAGATTTCATCAGCGCCGGGCCGTGATAGCGCAGGATTGTGGAATTGCAAATCACGATCGGCGGCGAACCGAAACCGATTCCGGCCAGCCGGGGACCGGCCTCGGAAATCAATCCCGCTCCCACCCATATGGGATAACGTCGCTCCCTGAGATTTAGGTGCAAAACTTTCATAGGCTCTTGCCTCGGCGGCGCGGCGCTCCGGGAAGCGCAGGAAATCAGTTGATCTCCTGTTTATTCCGTTCTGCCAGCCCGGAATATTCCTTTACAACCGCGGGAATTCATTAAAAAAACATCATAGGCGCCGCATTTGAGGCAAATCAAGCCTTCCCTTCTATAATTCGCCGCCTTTTCAACGGACAAGACTATTTCAGGCTTTTTCCGCGCGGACGATGGGGTTCCCGTAGCTTCTCGGGCCGCCTTTTCTCTATAATTGCGGGATGATGGAAATGATTGTACGGTGAACATCCGCCGGCCCGGAATAAGGGGACGAATCTTTATGGCTTATGAACGAGAACTTCAGTATGCGCTGGAAACCGCCCGGCAAGCGGGAGAATTGGCCCTGCGGTTTTTTGACCGCGGCATTGCGCCGGAAGAAAAAGAGGACGCGTCTCCGGTTACCGAAGCGGACCGCGAATGCGAAACATTCCTGAGCGGAAGCCTGCGGCAGGCCTTCCCCGATGACGGAATATTGGGAGAGGAGGGCGCGCGCGTCCCCTCCCGATCGGGGCGCCGTTGGATCATTGATCCTATTGACGGAACAAAAGATTTCATTCGCGGGAATCCCTTTTGGTCGGTCCAGCTGGCGCTGCAGATAAGGGACAGGGTCGTGCTGGGTGTCATTTACTGCCCATGCCTGAACGAAATGCTCCACGCCGCAGCCGGGTCCGGCTGCTACTTGAACAACGCCCGCGTCGCGGCTTCAAAAGTGAATGCCTTGGCGAAATCGATTCTCATGGTAAGCGGTTTTAACGCCGCATGGGATTCCTGGCCCGCGGAGGCGATACAGAGGCTGACGCGTAGCTGCTGGACGGTTCGGTGCTACGGCGGCAGCTACGATGTTATTATGTTTGCTCGAGGCAAAGCCGAAATTTGGTTGAGCGGAAGAGGAATGGAATGGGACTATGCCCCCGTTCAAATCATCGCCGCGGAAAGCGGGGCGCATTTCCGGACAAAAAACGGAAACGACCGTATTGACGAGGAGCATTGCGTTTTGTACGCGCCGGGCATCGAGAATGAAATATGCGGCATCCTCGGAATCCCCATAGGAGCCTAGCAACCCGCATGATTCATCAATCTTCAGCCGCGGCGCGAATTTCATCGTCTCCGGCAGGCTTCGAGGTTGAGCCGCCGCTCTGCATTTTGTCGACGCCCCGCGTTGAATTATGAAACGGACTAAGATATTGGTATAATTCACATGTTTGCGACGAGATATCGATGAGCGTTATTCAATTTTATAAAGAGCACCCGGACACCTGCGAACGTGAAATCCTGGGAATCCTCACCGAGGATCAACTGGATTTCCTTTGGGAAAATCTGGAAGAGGATTTTAATGAGGACGAGGAATACCTTTTATTCCCGGATACCATCGATTACCTTAAGGAGCAGGGCGCCGACGTAAAGTTGATCGCTCTGTTGGAAAGGGCGCTGGCCGGGACGCAGGACGGCGTCGATATCGGTTATCTTATTGAATAGAATTCGCCTGCATGGAAAAAATCCCCGATTGGAACTCTCTCTGGCGGGAACTCGTCGAGATTAAAGCGCGCAGCAGCAAAAGCAGAGCCGCCCGCTCATCCCAGGAAGATATTTGGGAAAACCGGGCGATTGAATTCAAGGAAGGGGTAAGACGCCGCTGGGAATCCCCCGATTCCAGCCGCGACTTTATTCTTTCGCAGCTTGATCCCGAAGCGACGGTATTGGATATCGGGGCAGGGACCGGATCCTGGTCCGCCCTGATAGCCCGCTACGCTAAACACGTCACCGCAGTTGAGCCGTCGCCGGCCATGATCCGGGTCCTTCGGGAAAGTCTGGCGGCCGAAAGCATTGCCAATGTATCCGTTGTACAGGGATCATGGCCCGACGTGTCCGTGGAGCCGCATGATTTTTCTCTTTGCTCCCATGCCATGTACGGCGCTCCCGATCTGTCAGCCTTCGTGCTTAAAATGGCATCGGCTACCCGGCGCATGTGTTTCATGATTCTGCGCGCCGTGGCCCCTGATGGAGTGCGCGCCGAGGCGGCTGCGCATATTTGGGAGCAGCCGATTGACAGTCCCAATTTCACCATCGCCTACAACATCCTGATTCAGGCGGGCATTTATGCCAACGTGTTGATGGAAAACACCGGTTTATGGAACCCTAAGGCCAGTTCAAGTCTTGAAGAAGCCTTTCAGAGCATGAAACGTTATCTTGGGCTGGAAGAATCCGATATTCACGACGGCTACCTGAAGGAATTGCTTCAGCGCAGATTGACGTGGGACGGGAGCCGGTACTTGTGGCCGCCTGATGTAAGGTCGGCGCTGGTATACTGGCGGACCGACGCCCCCTGACTCCGGATTTTCGGGTCTACGCGATCGAATTGCGGCGCCGCCCTTCATAAAAAGCGCCAATCAGACGCCGGCGCTTTGTAGACACGCGGTTTTTACCCGTCCGCTTCGCTTCGTACAGGGCTTCATCGGCGCGGCGGATCAAATCCATTGC